>Ga0187878_1000084_pt1 | contig 109177 bp, 103 predicted proteins | sample June2016WEW_17_1_FD_132979 | JGI IMG/M metagenome (GOLD analysis project Ga0187878, IMG submission 132979) | Peatland microbial communities from SPRUCE experiment site at the Marcell Experimental Forest, Minnesota, USA - June2016WEW_17_150 | ecosystem: Environmental > Terrestrial > Soil >... | reverse complement strand
CGCATTCAGATTGCAAGGTCTGGCGAGACCATTTTAGTGGCTACACATGGAACTCGAATTGCAGGCCAACTTGCTCCAACGACGGGAGTAATGCTACGGCAGGCTCAGGAACTTCGGTCTAATGAGCCTGGCAAGATGCGGTGACAGTCGGCGCTATGGCGCGGTGCGCCATCCCTGCGGATGAAAACGGGCTCGAGGGGCGCTCGCTGGCCGCCCCGTAAAGCGCTCTCTCAGTCTTGCGCCGGGGCCGCGGGCCAGGTGACCGGCGTGGGGAGATGCTGGAGCCGCTTCGCCGTGCCCACCCACATCGGTTTCGACAGTGGGCTCCGGATCGACATGAACATGATCTCGTCTTTCTGGGGCACGACTATGATCCGCTCGACGTACTGACCGGGAATCGGCGCTGGGGTCCCCTTCAACTGGATGCTGTATCGCCAGATGCCGGTGCAGCCTGGAGTCACCTCGACCGATCCGACCAGGTCGAAGTCGAGGACTGTTCCCGCCGGGATGGGGGTCCCGGGGATGCCTGCGCCCGAGATGACAGTCATCGGGCCGGTCATTTTCCCGGCGGAGTCGATGGTCAACACGCCCATAAAGACGACGGGAGGCGCGTCGGCGGGGGGGCCAAGCGGGATCGCCCACCCCAGGCCACTGAAGGCCCAGGTGCCGCGGACACTCTGAACGCCACAATAGTTCTCCTGCGCCGGCAGAGCGGAGCAGAGCCAGAACGCCAACAAAACTGCAAGCACCACGTTTCGGATGCGCATATTCTATAAACCTCCTGCGCGATTGTCGCCGCAACACGGCCGCTCGGTAAATAGACCGCTCCTGGATTCCGTCTTAAATCCTCCCTACCGCCTAATCGCGTGATTTCAAGTCGGTTCACCGCGGTTTGACGCCGCTCCCCGGCGGTACTAGACTGCACTGATGAAGCCCGCGAGGGCGCCTTATGCAGAATCCCGATCCAGCAGCGAAGACCATCCGTTTCGGCGCTTATGAACTCGACCTCCGATCCGGCGAGCTGCATAAGCACGGGGTGAAGATCAAGCTTCGGGACAAATCGTTCGAGGTCCTGACGTTGTTGTTGGAGCGTCCTGGGGAAGTTGTGAGGCGGGAGGAGTTGCGGGCGAGACTCTGGCCGGCGGATGTTTTTGTCGACTTCGACAATAACCTGAACACCGCGGTCACGAGATTGCGCGAGGCGCTGGGCGATTCGGCGGACAAGCCGAGGTTCATCGAGACCCTGCCTCGGCGCGGCTATCGCTTCATCGCCCATGTTTCCCAGCCGGCGCGAGACGCCGATCGGGCCTCGGCCCGGAAAGCCCGGCTGGCGGTGCTGCCGTTCGAGAACCTGAGTGGCGATCCCGCGCAGGAGTACTTCAGCGACGGGATGACCGAGGAGATGATTACCCAGCTCGCGGCACTGGCCCCGGAGCGGTTGGGCGTCATCGCTCGCACGTCGGCGATGCACTACAAGGGTGCTCGCAAGGACATTGCAGGGATCGGCTGCGAGTTGGACCTGGACTATGCCGTCGAGGGCAGCGTGCGCCGCGCCGGCGACCGGGTTCGCATCAGCGCGCAGCTCATCCAGGTCCGCGATCAGACGCACCTGTGGGCGAAGAGCTACGACAGCGAGCTGCGCAACATCCTCCAGTTGCAGGGCGAGGTGGCCGAGGCGATCGTCCGGCAAATCGATGTCACGGTTTCGCCCGCCGGCCAGCGCAGTCTCAGGCGTGCCCGCCCCGTCGATCCCGAAGCCCATGACGCCTACATCAGGGGTCTGTTCGAGTACAACAAGTTCAATCCCAGCGGTCTCGATCAGGCGGTCGAGCATTTTGGGCTGGCTATCGAAAAAGACCCGCAGTACGCTCTGGCTCACGCCAAGTTGGCGATTGCCCGCGCCTTCATCGGCTTTTGGGGGTACGGCCCGCCCTCGGAGACTTTCCCCAAGGCAGAGGCGGCGGCTGGCAGAGCTTTGGCGCTTGACGACACCATCAGTGACGCGCACATCGCTCTGGGGATCGTTCACTGGTTTTACCATTGGAAGCTGGAGGCCTGCCAGCGCGAATTCGAGCGCGCCGTCGATCTCAGCCCGAACGATCCGACCGCTCACTGGGCGCTTGCCATGTTCCTGGGCTCGATGAAGGAGGACCATCGGAAGGCCGTCGCCGGAGTGAGCCTGGCGCAGGAGCTGGATCCGCTCTCGATGTCCATCCGGTCGACCGCGGGATGGGTGTTCTACTGGTCACGCCAGTTCGACCGGGCGATTGCGCATTGCCGCAAGACGCTGGAGATGGACGAGAACTCCGTCCAAGCCTACCTCGTGCTCGGTTTGGCTGCGCTGGCCATCGGCTCGTTGAATGAGGCCGTCGCCGCCCTGGAAGAATCGGCAGCGAGGTTTGGGGATCTGTTCTCGCTCGGGGACCTCGGGCTGGCGTACGGGCTGGCGGGTGAGCGCGAGAAGGCCTGCGCGGTGATTCGCCAGTTGGAGGAGACAGCCCGGTCGCAGCAAGTCCCGTCGATTTTCTTAGCCTATGCCCACTCGGGACTGGAGGACAAAGACCAGGCGCTCGATTACCTCGAGAAAGCGTACGCCGAGCACTACGCGCCCATTCTCTGGTTGCGGGTTTCCCCGCAGTACGACGCCTTGCGCGGCGACCCGCGCTACGAACGCCTGCTGCATCGCCTCGATCTTCCGCCGCCAGCTTGTTAGCCCGCCAAGATCACTCGTGCCGCAACGCGACCATGGCGTCGACGCGTGCCGCGCGGCGTGCGGGCAGGTAGCTGGCCAGCAGCGCGGAGGCCCCCAGCAGGGCGGTGAAGCCGACGAACGTGCCCAGGTCCAGCGCAACTACGTTATAGAGCACGCTGGACATGATGCGAGCCAGCACGTAGGCCACCGGGATTCCGATCGCCAGGCCCAGGCCCGCCATGCGCGAGGCTTGCCCCACCACCATCTTCAGGACGTCGCCCTGCCCGGCCCCCAATGCGATCCGGACGCCGATTTCGTGGGTGCGCCGCGCCACGGAGTAGGAGATGACCGCGTAGATGCCGGTGATCGCCAGCAGCAGGGCGATGGCGGCGTAGTTGGTCATCGACGTCGCCGCGGCGCCCACGCCGGAGGTCTGCTCGGCGACGCTTTGTTCCATGCTCTTGACATCGTAGACGGGCTGGCTCTTGTCCACGGCGCGCACCTGCGCCCGGGCGGCGTTGGCCATCCGCATAGGATCCGCGGCGGTGCGCATGAGCACTCGCATGGATGCCTGGGGCGCCTGGAAGAAGGGGACATAAGCGGCCGGCATGGGCTCGGAGTTGAACCAGTTCTTGAGATCGCCGGAGACACCGATCACCGTCAACCAGGGCGAGCGCGAGTCGCCCAGCTTGATGCGCTGGCCGATGGGATTCGAGCCAGGCCAATAGTGGTGGGCAACCGTTTCGCTGAGAACCACTACTCGCGGGGACTCCGCGCCATCCTGACGGGATATGGAACGTCCGCGCAATACGGGGAGCTGCATCGCCTGGAAGTAGTGCTCGCTTACGGCCTGGACCTGGGGCTGCGGCTCGCCGGGCCGGGGCTCCGGCCTTCCTTCAATGGAGAGCCCGCCGGTCGTTCCCACCCAGCCTGAGGCCCCGGCGGCTTTCACCTCGGGAATCGTTTCCAGAGCTTGCAGGACCCGATCGTAGAATGCCGTGACTTGCGGGTTCTCGCGGTACTTTGAGGCCGGGAGAGCGATCCCCATGGTGAGGAGATTCTTCGGATTGTACCCGGCATTGAACGTCAGCAGGCGTCGGAAAGTCCCGACCATCAGGCCGGCTCCCACCAGCAGCACCAGCGCCAGGGAGACCTCGAAAACCACGAGCGCGTTCCGAAGCCGGTTGCCGGCGGGCGCGGAGCTGGAGGAGCGGCCGCCCTCCTGGAGCGCCTGATTCAGGTCCACGGCCGTCTTGGGACGCAGCAACTGAAACACCGCGGGAAGCGCAACCAGGACACCGGCCGCGAGCGACGCCGTCAGGGTGAACAGCGCGACGCCAGCGTCGATCCGAATGGTCTTCATGCCGGCGACGAATCTCAGCACCACGGGCGGAATCCTGGACATGGTCCAGTCGAGGTTCCAGCTCGACAGGACCAGCCCCAGGCCCCCGCCGAGCAGGGCCACCAGGATGTTCTCGGCCACCAGTTGACGCGCTATGGAAACCCGGCCCGCGCCGAGCGCCGCCCGGATGGCCATTTCCTTCTGGCGCGCCGTGGCGCGAGCGAGCTGCAAGTTGGCGATATTGGCGCAGGCCAGCAGCAGGACGAACGCCGCGGCGCCCAGGAGGAACAGGACGAAGCGATCGGTGACGTCGTTGATAAGCTCGCGCAAAGGCACAACCGCGACGCCGCGCGCTTCGTTGGTTTGCGGGTACTGCTGCTCGATGCGCCGCGCGATGGCCGCCATCTCCGCGCGGGCCTGGGCCACCGATGTCTGCGGCTTCAGCCGCCCCAGAACCGCCAGGTTATGAATCGCCCGCTGGTTCTTCTCCTCACCCGAGAGGCTCAGGGGCGCCCAGATCTCGGTCGCCAAAGGGTAATCGAAATCGTCCGGCATCACCCCGACGACGGTGTAGCGGCGATCGTCCAGCGAGACGGTCTTGCCCAACGCGTCGGCCGCGGAGCCCAAGCGGTTCCGCCAGAAACTCTGGCTGACCACGACCACTCCGTCGCGGGCGGGTTCCGCTTCATCGCGGGCAAAGGTCCGCCCAGCCAACGGCTTCAGTCCAAGCAGCGCAAAGAAATCGGGAGAGACGCGGCAGGCCTGGATGCGTTCGGGATCGCCGATCCCGGTAAGGCTTGCGTCCCAGGGCCGGTAAGCGGCCAGGTGTTCGAAGGAGCGGCTCTGTTCTCTCCAGTCGAAGAAGTTGGCCGGGGCCACGGCATCCCGTTCCGCGCGAACCTTCGGGATGGTTTCCCAAACCGTCATGATGCCTCCCTGGTCCGGATACGCGAGCGGGTGGAGCACGAGGGCGTTTACCCAGGTGAAGCAGGAGGTGTTCACGCCGATGCCGAGCGCCAGCGCGAGCACCGCCACCGTGGTGGCGCCGGGGCTCTTCAGCAGCATCCGCAGGCCGTACCGGAAGTCGCGCAGTAGATTGTTCACGTGGTCTCCACCCGCTTCGGAGCAATCGGGATTCCGTTGCGGTCGCGGCGTGCAGAGTCAACAACTTGCAGGGTGCGGGAAGCAACTGGAGTGTCCGCTTTTGGGATGAGACTGTTCGGGGGCGAGAAGCCGCCTATAACTTCAGCAGCATCCTCAACCGCTTGGTCTGCATGCGACTGACCGGGATTTCGGTCTGCTTCTTGTCATCCATCCGGAGCATGTAGCTGGACTTGAACCAGGGAATGACTTCCTTGATCCGGTTGATATTGACCAGATAGGAGCGATGCACGCGCCAGAAGGTCTCCGGGTCCAGGTTGGACTGGAGCTCCTCGATGGTGCGGTAGTTGGACTGTCCTTCCAGTCCCGTGGCCACCACCGTGATCAGGCCGTCGTCGATGGTGGCGTAAATCACCTCGCTCGCGTCCACGATGAGGTTCCGGTTGGCGTGGCGAATCAGCAACTTATTGCGGTGCGAGGCGGGGCGGGGGAGGGGCGACACCTCGGGCGGCTGGCTCCTGGCCTTCTCGGCCACAATGCGGCGGGCGCGCTCGATCGATAGCGCCAGCCGCTCCTTCTCGATGGGCTTCAGCAGGTAGTCCAGGGCCTCCAGGCGAAAGGCCTCGACGGCGTACTGCTCGTAAGCCGTGGCCAGCACAAAATACGGGAGAGGAACGTTATTTTCCTGGAGTTTACGGATAACACCCAAGCCGTCCAGCCCGGGCATTTGGACGTCCATGAAGACCACGTCCGGCTCCAGGTCCTGGATCAGCTTGAGGGCTTGCAGGCCGTTCTTGGCGGTACCGATGACCTCGACGTCCGGGAATTCCCTGAGCAGGTACGCCAACTCCTCGCAGGCGAGCTGTTCGTCCTCCGCGATGAGCGCGGCAATGACGGAAGTCGCACGCTCCGGCATGAGAGTGTTAGTATAACATTTCAGGGTTTTTAGCTGAGTCGAGCCGCGCCCGGCGGGAGCGGTTCGCTGGCGAAGGAGACTAGGAATTGCCCCAGAAAGAGAACGTCCGCATCGCGCCGCCGGAAGGCAAGCTCGGAGTCCTGACGCCCGGGGTGGGGGCGGTTACGACTACCTTCATCGCGGGGGTTGAAGCCATCCGCCGGGGCCTGGGCCTGCCCATCGGCTCACTGACCCAACTGGCGACCATTCGCCTGGGCAAGCGCACTGAGGGGCGCACACCCAGAATCAAGGAATTCGTGCCGTTGGCCGAACCCAACGACCTGGTGTTCGGCGGGTGGGACATTTTCGAGGACAACGCCTACGAGGCGGCGCTGAAAGCCGGAGTCCTCGAGAAGACCCTGCTCGACCAGATCCAGGAGCCGCTCGCGGCCGTGCGCCCCATGAAGGCCGTCTTCGACCCCGAGTACGTGCGCCGGCTGAATGGCCCGAACGTGAAGCAAGGCGGGACCAAGATGGACAAGGCCGAGGCGCTGGTGGCGGACATCGAGGAGTTTCGCCGCTCGACCGGCGTGGCCCGCATGGTGATGATCTGGTGCGGTTCCACCGAGGTGTTCCACCGGCCTGCCGCGGTGCACCAGACGCTCAAGGATTTCGAGCGCGGGCTGGCCGGGAACGACCCGGAGATCTCCTCCAGCCAGATCTATGCCTACGCCGCGCTGAAGTCCGGCGTGCCATACGCCAATGGGGCGCCGCACCTGACCACCGATACGCCGGCGCTGCTGGAACTGGCGCGGGAGCGTCAGGTCCCGGTCGCGGGCAAGGATTTCAAGACCGGCCAGACGTTCATGAAGACGCTGATCGCGCCGGGGTTCAAAGCCCGAATGCTGGGGGTGAGCGGGTGGTTCTCGACCAACATCCTGGGCAACCGCGACGGCGAGGTGCTCGACGACCCCGGCTCGTTCAAGTCCAAAGAGGAGTCGAAGCTCTCGGTGTTGCAGCACATCCTCCAGCCGGAGCTGTACCCGATGCTGTACAAGGACCTGTACCACGCGGTGCGCATCAATTACTATCCGCCGCGCGGCGATGCCAAGGAAGGCTGGGACAACATCGACATTTTCGGGTGGCTGGGCTACCCCATGCAGATCAAGATCAACTTCCTGTGCCGGGATTCCATCCTGGCGGCGCCGATCGTGCTGGACCTGGTACTGTTCCTGGACCTGGCCCAACGGGCCGGGATGAAGGGGATCCAGGAGTGGCTTTCGTTTTACTTCAAAGCGCCGATGACGGCGCCGGGGCTGTATCCGGAACATGACATCTTCATCCAGTTGATGAAGCTGAAGAACACGCTGCGTTGGATGCGGGGCGAAGACCTGATCACGCACCTGGGTCTGGAGTATTACGACTGAAACTCGAACATGAATAACGGAGAGCGGGCCTCCGCCGTCCGCAGAAAAGTCCTGGTCATCGGCGGAACGCTGTTCATCGGGCGGTCTCTGGTTTCCGAGTTGTTGGCGGCGGGCCATGAGGTCTGGGTGTTGCACCGCAAGCCGGAGCACGACCTGGGCAAGCGCGTGGGCAGCATCGTGGCCGATCGCAACGATCCCGAGGCGATGCGGCGCGTGCTCAGCACGGCGCACTTCGAGGTGGTCTTCGACAACGTCTACGACTGGGAGCGGGGCACCACCGCCGCGCAGGTCGAGGCGGCGGCCCGGGCCTGTGGCAACCACCTGCACCGGTACATCTTCATGTCCAGCGTGGCGGCTTACGGCGACGGGCTGAACCACCACGAGGGCGACGCACTGGCCCCCGACGATCATCCCGACCCCTATGTCCGCAACAAGGCCATGACCGAGCGGGCGCTGTTCCGGCTGCACCAGCGCATCGGGTTCCCGGTGGCCACCATCCGCCCGCCGTTCATCTACGGGCCGCGGAATCCGTTCTATCGCGAGGCCTTCTTCTGGGACCGCATGCGCGACAATCGGCCCATCGTTCTGCCCGGCGACGGGCGGCGCCTGATGCAGTTCCTCTACATCAAGGACCTGGTGACGGCGTGCCTGCGGGCGGTCGAGGAGCCAAGCGCCAACGGCCACGCCTTCAACGTCGGCAATTCGCGTGCCATCACGCAGGCCGAGGCCATCGCGGCCTTCGCGGAGGCGGCCGGCAAAAAGCCGCCGGTCATCCGCGTGCCGCGCGAGCGGATCTACCAACTCGGCGGGCACCCGATGGGGCCGCAACTCTACTTCGGGTTTTACTTCGATGTGGCGCCGATCACGCTGATCGTGACCAAGGCGCAGCGCGTGCTGGCCTTCAAAGCCACCGATTTCGTCGCCGGGCTGAAGGAGACCTACCGCTGGTACCTGCGCCACCACACCAAGCGCGAAACCGATTACACTTACGAAGACCGGCTGCTGGGCCTGGCCCAGGCGCAAGCGGTGCAGGCCCAAGCGCAAGCAGCGCACTAAGAAACCGAAGGTAACGGGCAGGCGGGTTGACGCGTGCTTGGCTAATTGGCATAATAGCCAAGGATGGACAAGAAGACCCGATTCCGGCTGGAAGCCCGCGCCCGCATCATCAAAGCTCTGGCCCATCCCTCGCGCTTGTTCATGGTCGAGGAGCTTGCGCGCGGCAAACGCTGCGTCTGCGAGCTCACCGAGATGGTCGGGGCCGACATCTCTACCGTCTCCAAGCACCTCTCGCTGCTGAAGTCCGCCGGCATCGTCCGCGACGAGAAGCGTGGGAACCAGGTTTGGTACGAGTTGCGCTGCCCTTGCGTGCTGGGGTTCTTCGACTGCGTCGAGGCCGTAATGGACTCCCTCGCGGAAGAGGAGCGCGAGGCGGCGAGGGACAGGTGAGGTGAGAATCAAGTTCGTAGTCATTTCCGTGATGGCGCTGGCGCTGGCGACCGGCGCAGCCGCAGACTCCGTTTCGCCCTTGAAAGTGGTCGCCTACTACTTCCACGCGACCGTGCGGTGCGTCACCTGCCGGACCATCGAGAGCTATTCCGGAGAGGCCATCCGGCAGGGATTCCCCGAGCAGTTGAAGAACGGGTCTATCGAATGGCGGCCCGTCAACGTACAGCTCCCCGAGAACCGGCACTTCATCCGCAACTTCCGGCTGTTCACACGCTCTCTGGTGCTGGTGAAAGTCCGTAACGGCAAGGAACAGGAGTGGCGCAACCTGGAGCAGGTCTGGGATCTGGTGCGCGACAAGGGCAGGTTCCTCAAGTACGTGCAGGACAACGTGAAATCGTACCTGGGGGACCGCTGATGGACGGCGTACTGGCCGGCGCGGCCTCGGCGATGTGGCTCGGGATTCTGACTTCGATCAGCCCTTGTCCGCTGGCCACCAACGTCGCCGCGATGTCGTTTATCGGGAAGAGCCTGAGCTCTCCGCGGCGAGTGCTGCTGACGGGGCTCCTTTACACGCTGGGGCGCACCATCGCATATGCGGCACTGGCGGCGTTGCTGATCGCGAGCGTTTTCGCGATTCCGGACGTCTCCTTTTTCCTTGAGATGCACATGAACAAGCTGCTCGGCCCGCTCCTGATCGTGGTCGGGTTGCTGCTGCTGGACCTGGTCCCGCTCGGTTTCCCGGGTTCCTGCGTGATCGACAGCATCGAGCGCCGGTTCCGGAGGTCCGGCCTGTGGGGCGCGGGAGCGCTGGGCATGCTGTTCGCGCTTTCGTTTTGCCCGGTGTCGGCGGCGCTGTTCTTCGGGAGTCTGATCCCGCTGGCGGTCAAGCAGGGCTCCGTGATCGGCCTCCCATCGATCTACGGGGTCGGAACCGGTCTGCCGGTGTTCGGGTTTGCGGTGCTGATCGCGCTGGGCGCGCAGTGGGTGAGCAAGGCCTTCAAGCGGGTGGCGCAGTTTGAGAAATGGGCGCGGAGGATCACGGCCGCTGTTTTCATCGTGGTCGGAGTTCGTTATTGTCTGAACTACATTTTCGAGGTGCAAATATGAGGATTCAAATCGCGGGACCGGGCTGCCAGAACTGCAAGACCACAGAGCAGCGGGTCTTCAACGCTTGCGCGGAGCTGGATCTGGACGCGGACATCTCGCACGTCCAGGATTACGGCGAAATCGCCAAGCTGGGGGTGCTGCGGACCCCCGCGGTGGTGATCGACGGGCAGATCGAGGTGATGGGCAGAGTGCCCACGGTGAGCGAGCTGAAGACGCTCCTGGCGAACAAACGTAGCTGAGGAAGGAAGCTAGTCATGAAGAGAATGGAAGTCTTCGATCCCCCGATGTGCTGCTCGACGGGGGTGTGCGGTCCGAGCGTCGACCCGGCTCTGGTCCGCTTCGCGTCCGATGTGCACTGGCTGGTGAGGCAGGGCGTTGCGGTCGAGAGGTACAACCTGGCCCAGCAGCCGCAGGCCTACGCGGCCAGCGAGGTGGTAAAAGCCGCGCTGGCCCAGTACGGCAACGGCTGCCTTCCGCTGATCCTGTTGAACGGCGCGATCGTGAGCCAGGGGCGGTACCCAACGCGCGAGGAACTGGCGGGGTTGTTGGGAGTCGAGCTGAACAAGGCGGTTGAATTGCCGATCGTGCGGGGACGATGCTGCGGGTGAGCGGAACGGCGACGATGGAGACCCGCGAATTGCTGCACCGCGCGACGCGCATCCTGTTCTTCACGGGCAAGGGTGGAGTGGGCAAGACCTCGCTGGCTTGCGCCACGGCAATCGCCCTGGCCGACGGCGGCAAACGGGTTCTGCTGGTGAGCACCGATCCGGCATCGAACCTGGACGAGGTTTTGGGCGTCCAGCTTTCGGGCGAGCCAACGCCGGTCGGCGGAGTGGAGAGGCTGTCCGCGCTGAACGTCGATCCGGAAGCGGCGGCGAAGGCGTACCGCGAGCGGGTGGTCGGTCCGTACCGGGGGGTTCTGCCCGAGGCCGCGATTGAGAGCATGGAGGAACAGCTTTCCGGCGCATGCACGGTGGAAATCGCGGCGTTCGACGAGTTCACCAAGCTGCTGGGGGACCCGGCCGCGACCGCGGGCTTCGACCACGTCATCTTCGACACCGCGCCGACCGGCCACACGTTGCGCCTGCTGAAGCTGCCCGGTGCCTGGACCGGATTCATCGAGACGAACACGACAGGCACGTCCTGCCTGGGGCCGCTGGCGGGTCTTCAGGCGCAGAAGTCGCTCTACGAATCCAGCCTGCGCGCTCTGGCGGATTCGCGAGCGACGACGCTGGTGCTGGTGAGCCGGCCGGAACCCTCGGCCCTCACGGAGGCGGACCGCACCCGGGCCGAATTGGCGGACCTGGGCATGTCCAATCAGCTCCTGTTGCTGAACGGGGTGTTTGTGGCGCGGGACCGGAGCGATCCCGCGGCGGCGGCGCTCGAGGAGCGGGGACGCAGCGCGATCGAGGAAATGCCGGACGGACTTCGGAGTCTGCCGCGAATTGAGGTCCTGCTGCTCTCCTACGCTCCGATGGGCATCCGGAAACTGCGGGCGGTCTTTGCAGCGGGACCGGCGCCCGAAGGCGCTCCGCGAACGGGACCCGCCGCGGATCGCCGCAGTGCGCCGGCGCTATCGGAACTGATCGACGAGATCGAGAAAAGCGGACGCGGCGTGGTGATGGCGATGGGCAAAGGCGGCGTCGGGAAAACGACCGTCGCGGCGGCCATCGCGGTGGAACTGGCGCGTCGCGGGCACCGGGTGCATCTGAGCACGACGGACCCCGCGGCGCACCTGGCCGCCACGTTGGGGACGGCGGTGCCCGGGCTGACGGTCAGCCGCATCGATCCCGTCGCCGAGACGCGCAAGTATTCCGAGCAAGTGCAGGCGAAGGCCGCGCCCGCTCTCGACGAGCAGGGCCAGGCGCTGCTGGCGGAGGATCTGCGCTCGCCGTGCACGGAGGAGATCGCGGTCTTCAGCGCGTTCGCGCAAATCGTCGCGGGGGGCGAGCACGGTTTCGTGGTGTTGGACACGGCGCCGACCGGCCATACGCTTCTGCTGCTGGATGCCGCCGAAGCGTACCACCGCGAGGTCTCGCGAACTATGAGCGATCTGCCGGAAGCGGTAAGGATGCTGCTGCCCCGGCTGCGCGATCCGCAATTCACCCGCGTGCTGCTGGTGACGCTCCCGGAAGCGACGCCGGTCCACGAGGCCGCGCGCTTGCAGGACGACCTGGCGCGCGCCGGCATCCAGCCCTTCGCGTGGGTGATCAACCAGAGTTTCGCGGGCGACAGTTTCCGGGACCCGGTCCTGGTGGAGCGCGGGGCGCGGGAACTGCCGTTCATCGCGGAGGTACGTGATCGGCTGAGCGATCGAATCGCCTTGATTCCCTGGCGGGCGGAGGCGCCCGTGGGACCGCAACGCCTGCGGGAGCTGGCGCGTTCGTGAGTGGACCGATATGGATCACGTGGCGAAGAGGCTGAGTTTTTTCGAGCGCTACCTGACGCTGTGGGTGGGTCTCTGCATGGTGGCGGGCGTCCTGGTGGGCAAGTTGCTCCCGGGCGTGGTGGACGCCTTTCGGCGCATCGAGTTCGGTTCGGGAAGCCAGATCAATGTGCCGATCGCGGTGCTGATCTGGCTGATGATCGTCCCGATGATGATGAAGGTGGACTTCACCTCCATCCGCAACGTCGGCAAGCGCCCCCGCGGGCTGATGGTGACGCTGTTCGTGAACTGGCTGGTGAAGCCCTTCTCGATGGCGCTCATCGGCTGGCTGTTCTTCCGGGTGGTGTTCCGGGCCTGGATTCCGGCCGCCGAGGCGGACCAATACATCGCGGGAGTCATCATCCTGGCGGCCGCGCCCTGCACCGCCATGGTGTTCGTGTGGAGCTATCTCACGGATGGCGATCCCGCCTACACGCTGGTCCAGGTGTCGGTGAACGACCTGATCATGCTGGTGCTGTTCGCGCCGATCGTGCGGTTCCTGGTGAGCGGCGCGTCTTCGCTGTCCGTACCCTTCCTGGTTCTGCTGTACTCGGTCGTCGCGTTCATCGTGATTCCGCTCGCGATCGGCGTCCTGCTGCGAATTTCACTGATCCGCCGGCACGGCCAGGAGTGGTTCGAGACCGCTTGCCTGCCGCGCTTCGCGCCGCTGACGATCGCGGCGCTGCTCGCGACCCTGGTGTTCATCTTCGCGTTCCAGGCCGACAACATCACGGGCAAGTTCTTCCACGTGATCCTGATCGCGATTCCGATCCTGCTTCAGGTCTACTTCAACTCTGCGCTGGCCTACGGACTGATGCGGCTGTTCCGTGTGGAATACGCGGTGGCGGCGCCGGGCGCCCTGATCGGCGCAAGCAACTTCTTCGAGCTGGCGGTGGCGACCGCGATCGCGCTGTTCGGGCCGGGCTCGGGAGCGGCGCTGGCGACGGTGGTGGGAGTGCTGGTCGAGGTCCCGGTGATGCTGTCGGTGTGCGCCGCCTGCAACCGCACGCGGCACTGGTTCGCATTCAAACCCGCGAGCTGAGCGGGCGGCGTCGCCTCAGCGGAGTGGCGTTGGCTTGAGAGCCGGCGCGGCTCGGGGGACCGCCTGGAGGGCGTTTCACAACGCCGTATCAACCCCAGGACGGGGACCTCGCGGCAGGCCCGCAGGTTCGCGTCAGTCTCCGAGTGCCCGATCATCCACCCGAAACACGTTTTCAAATCTTCGGAACCCGACGAGCGACTATGGCCAGCGGTTTCGCGCCTCGACGACCGCGCAAAATCGGTCCGCAATGCCGGAGCGGGCTCCACCTGCGGGAGTCTATAGCGGGCTACTTGGGCACCTTGGTCGATTGCGACGCTACGACTCTCCACTTGCCGTTCTGCTTTACGAACACATCGGTCCAAACATATTTTCCACTGGTATCTTTGCCGTTTTCCATGCTCTTTTCGGTGTCGCTTCCGGTCACGACAGCGGTGTTACCGAAGATACGAACCTTCATGGGGCCCATTTCAATGGTGTCCAACGAATTGCCGGGCGATTTCAGCTCCGCCAGACGCTTAGCTTTGTCGAACGTCTTGCCGTCCCAGTCAAGTCCCACCCAGCCATCGGCGAGAATGTCCCCCAGTTTGTCCGCGTTCCTGGTCTTCACCGCGTCATTCCAATCGTTTTCGATCTGCTTGAGCTCGTCCGCGGCGGCATTCCCCGAAGCTGCCGGCTTCTTCGCATCCGCGGCCTTGGTTTGGGCCTGTGCGAGCGCCATTCCAGCGGAGAGCGCCATCATCAACAGCGTTGCCATCAGTCGCTTCATCAGAGTCCTTTCTAGTGTTGACCGGGGTTTTCCCTTTCGACCTTCCGGTGCCCAGAAGTATACACCAGCGTGCCTCTTTTGTAGCCGTTGAATGCAAGTTTTCTTTTCTGGCTCCTATCCGACAAGTGTAATGGCACTTCATGCCCTTTGAATGCTTGAACTTGCGAGCCAGGGCGGTTTTCGTGGATGCGCTCAGCGTCACGTGTTCGCGCCCGGCATCCCCGGCAATGTCGAACGGGCTGGCTTCGTCGATTCTCTCGTAAGGAATGCAGGACTCTACGAGCGGCCGAAACTCGCTCCGGAAGCCGGATCGGTCCCTGCTTCTGTGGAGTCCAGGGAAATCGTGCGTGACGGAGGTTTGGTCGCCCCGCACAACGATCCATGCCGCCACCGCGGCAGGCCGTCGGTGTTCTGGGGAACTCACAACTCATTGAGGCAAAACCGCTTATCCGCAATTACACCTTTGGGAGAGGAACCTCTCTTCTTCCCTGGAAACCCATTGCTCCCAGGACACTCTAAAGACGCCCATTCTACCCATTCAGAGGGGCATAGCCATGTTTTCTCAGGTTCCCACGATTTGTGGCTTTTGCAGCGTAATGGGCAGTATCGATTTGACCATTCTTTTCAGACCTCGCCGAGCGGGCCGCTGGACTGGAAAGGATGCCTTATGGGCCCTTGAGCCGGATTGACGGCGCATCCGGAAACTGTGCGCCGATCTGGCGCAGTAGGCAGGACGCTTGACCAGAATCCCGCGAAGCGGTCCGGAAGTCCGCTCGTGAGAAGAAGCATCCCAACGGAATCCGCAGTTCCTGTCCACAGGGGCGCTTGACAGCACTGATCGTTTCGGACAACAGCCGCTACGCAAAATGCTCAAGTGAACGCTTATCGGGTGCCGCTCCACCCCACCCGTTCCAGCACTTCCTTGACCGCCTTCGCGGTGTTGACGTGGATGGTGATGGTGTCCTCGAGATCGACCGCGTAGCCGCCGGCCAGCGTGATGCCGACCGGCACCTTCTGCATGAGGGCGGCCGCCATCACCAGGCGGTCACGGGCCTTGAGACCTTCGAGCGACAGGGCCAGCCCGCCGAGTTGGTCCCGGTAGTAGGGGTCGGCGCCCGCCAGGTAGACGACGAGCTGGGGCTGGAACTCGCTGAGCGCGGGGACGTACGCGTTGCGCAGGCGCTCCAGGTATTCGTCGTCGCCCACCTCGTCGGCGAGGTTGAGGTCGATGTCCGAGGCGGGCTTCGTCGCGGGGTAGTTGTGGAGCTGGTGGATGGAGAGGGTGAAGACGGTCTTGTCGCGGGCGAAAATGGTGGCCGTGCCGTTGCCCTGATGGACGTCGCAATCGACGATCATGGCGCGCTCGATGCGGCCCGCCTTCTGAAGGCGGCGGATGGCGACGGCGCAATCGTTGATGGCGCAGAAACCCTCGCCGTGCTCGGGGAAGGCGTGGTGGAAGCCGCCGCCGATGTTGAAGCCGGCGCCGTCCTCCAGGGCCAGGCGCGCGGCCAGCGTGGTGCCGCCGGCGGCGAGCCAGAAGGCTTGCACCAACTGGCGGGAATAGGGGACTTCGAGTTTGAGGATGTCGTAGAAGGTCAGCGTGCCCGTGCGGAGCCGGTCCACCCAATCCTGGCGGTGGACCAGCAGCAGGTCGTCGTCGGAGGCGGGCTCGGGCTCGACGAAGTCCTCGGGGGCGGCGAAGCGCTCGGCCAGCAGGCGTTCGCGGACCAGGCGGAATTTCTGGGACGGGAAGACGTGCTCGCCGAGGTTGAGGTCGTAGCCCGGATGATAGACCAGCTTGAAGGGCAACATGCCGGCAGGGCTACGCACCTCCGGCCTGGAGGGCGGTGATTACAGCGGTGTTGAAGGCATCCCCGGCGGTGCAGCCGCGAGGGATGATGCTGGCGGGCTTCGCGATGCCCTGGAGCAGCACCGCCAGCAAGGCCCCGTCGCCTAGGCGCTCCACCAGCTTGTGGCCGATGTTGGCGGAGTTCAGATCGGGGAAGATGAGCGTGTTGGCGTGGCCGGCAACAGTCGAGCCCGGCGACTTGGACCGGCCCACGGCGGGGACCAGGGCGGCGTCGGCCTGAAGCTCGCCATCCACGTTGAGCCGCGGGGCGCGCTCCCGGATGTACTTGAGCGCCGCGACCACCCGATCCACTTCCCGATGCTTCGCGCTGCCCTTGGTGGAAAAGGAAAGCAGGGCCACCAGCGGCTCGGTGTCCAGGACCGCGCGGACGGTGTCGGCGGTCGCGATGGCGATCTCGGCCAGCTCCACGGCCGAGGGAATGACGATGATTGCGGCATCCGAAAAGGCCAGCAGCCCGCGGTGGCCGTACTGGCGGTCCTGGACCGCCATGATGTGCGCGCTGGAGAGGCGGCGGAAGCCGGGGCGCAGGTCGATCGACTGGAGCACCGAGCGCACGAATTCGGCGGTGGTATGCACGGCGCTGCCCACCACCCCGTCGGCGTCCCCCGCCGTCACCATCAAGGCGGCGAAGTGCAGGCGCCCGCGCGCAATCGCGTCCGCCTCCATCTGAGTAAGACCTTTGGCCCGGCGGCGGTCGTAATAGATGGCGGCGTACTTCTTCGCCGCGGGCGTTGCGGCGGGATCGATGAAGGTGACGCCGGCGGGGGCGTCGGCGGGCGGCTTCCCGATCAGGACCGGCTCGAGCACGCTCTCGCGCGCCAGCCGCCCGGCGGCTTCGAGCACCCGGGCGTCGTCGCCTTCCGGGAAAACGATCCTGCGCTTGCGCGCGAGCTGGCGCAACCGCTCGATCTGGGTTGCCATGAAGGCCGTCGCCGATTCGGGAACGGGCATAGAGGAAACACCTATTGTAGCTTCAGTCGGAGCTGGCCCTGACGGGCGTAGTCGATGGCCTCAGCCAGGATGCGGGCGGCTTCCTGAGGCGCGTGGAAACCCTTGGATTTGTCCGCGGCCACGAAGGTCACCCGCCATTGGGCCTTGGTTTGGAGCGCCAGCACCGAGGCCGGGACGGTTCGAGCGGAATGGATGTCGTCGATCAGCGCGACGAGTGCGTCTTCCGCGCGGGCCAGCAGGGCGTCGGTGCGCTGCTGGATCGTTTTGACGCGCTCTTTCATTTCTTCGGGCGGGAAGCGATGGCAGGGCAGGCACGCGCGCTCGATGTCCAGCAACGGGCTCCGCGCGTTGTGCGCGGTAATGCGCAGCGCGCCTTGGCGTTGGAAGGGCATGTGGCAATCGGCGCAGGCCACTCCGCTGCGCGCGTGGACGCCCTGGCTGTGCAGCTCGAATTGCGGATGCTGCGGCAGGAGGACCGCGGCGCCCGTCTCCGCGTGCGCCCAATCCCGGAAGCCGATGGCGGCGTAATAGGTCTCGATCTCCTCGACCGTCCGGCCTTTGGGGAATTGGGTGCCCGGCGCGAGGTAGTATTCGCGGTGGCACTGGGCGCAGACCAGCGTGCGCATTTCCTGGGTTGACGCGGGGGTCAGGCCGGGGCGGGTGAGGCGCAGGACGGCGGTCTGCGGATCGTGACAATCGGGGCAACCGATAGGGCGATCGAGGCGCACGCGCGCTTCCCAGTACGGTGTCTGTACAGTGCCGTCCGAGGCGTGGCAATCCAGGCAGCCGCCGGGAAATGGCCGCAGCTTGGGACGGCCGGCCAGGATCCGCTGCCAGCGCGGATCCTCCGAGGGATCGGATTCGTCGCGGTCCTTGAGCGAGAAGGCGTGCCCGCGCTTTTCATGCCAGCGGAGGTCCTCGGCGGCGGGCTGCTTGAACGCCTCCGACTGAACCGGGAACCGGGCCTCGAGTGCTCCGGCGCGCGCCGGCGGCACCGGTGGCTGGTGGAGCAGCAGTGGCGCCAGAAGGAATGCCACGATACCCGCAACCACCGCGATAAGCAGGTACTTCATCGCGGCCCACCCAGGCGTTTGAGCGCGCGGTCGGCGGCGGTCACGCCGCGATACTGCGCCTCCTCGATGATGGAGAAGCCGCTGAGGTCCGAGTGGGCGAACAGCACCGGGCCGTCGAGCCGGGCCACTCGTAACCGTTCCTCCGAGGAAAGGAAGCCTACGGTGGGGCGCACCATGGCGTGGCCCATGCGCATGATGTCGATGCGCGAAACGCACTGGCGGATGTCGCGATGCGCGCGGGTCAGGTCGTCCAGGATGGCCTCCTTCCAGTAGTGCCAGTCGGTTTCGAGCAGCAGCTTGCGGTTGCGCGCGGCCGGGCCGTCGGTCAGCGCCCAGTAAAAGGTCCAGACGCTCCGATCCTGGTGGGTGGCCAGCGACTGGTGCGTGGCAACGACGTAGCCCAGCGTGGGGGAATCGTAAACCACGTTGTCCCAGGCCTGCTCGATGCCGAATTCGCGCGGAGGCCGCTCGATGACCAGGTTGGCGGTGAGCCAGGGCGAATACTCGAAGTGCGAAACCGGCGGCGCGCCTTCCATCAGGTAGGGCGCCAGGAACGTGGGCGCTGCGAAGATCACGCAGTCGGCCACGTATTCAATCGCTTCGGTAAGCACTCGCAGGCGTGCGCCCTCGCGAGCGATGCGGAACACCGTCGTGCCGGTGCGGAGGTAGCTTCCCAGGCGCTTGGCGAGCCGGCGCGCGATCCAGCCGTTCCCCTCGGGCCAGGTGAGCGGCCCTTTTTCGTCCGGCTCGCGCGCGGCGAAGTAATGGATGCCGGCCCAGGCGGAGGTCGCCGACGATGTGGCGCCGTAGTCGTCGCGGCAGGCATAGTCGATGTACCACGCGAGGTAGGGGGAATCGAAGCCCTCGCGGCGCAGCCAGTCGGCCATCGAGATGCGATCCAGGAGCCCCGGCTCCTTCCCCGCCCGCTCCATGGGGATGCTGAATGCACCGGTGGCGCGGAACTCCTGCACACGCTGTTCGAAGCGGCGGTACTGCTCGTGGTCCCGCGCGGTGGCGGCGAGGTTGGGCTCGATGCCATCCTGCCAGCGGCCGTGCAGGAACAGGCGCTCTTGCGGGGAGAAGCACAGGTAGTGGTCGTCCCACCTGCCGTTGACCAGCACCCCGAGGTCTTCGAGCAGCTCGCGAATGAGCAGCGATTTCGGGCCGGGCACCGGGACGTAGTGCGCGCCCCAGGGGTAGGCGGTGATCTCGTTTTCGCCCCAGCGCGAGACCCCGCCGGCCTGCGCCTCCATCTCGAGCAGCACGAAATCGCGGAAGCCGCGCTGGTCCAGGCGCCAGGCGGCCGCCAGCCCCGCCATGCCGGCCCCGACGATGACCAGCGGGACGCGAACCCGGCGCGCGGGCGAGGTGAACGGGCCGCGGCTGCGCAGCCGGTGGCCGGCGCGGCCGGCGTCGTCGACGAAGCCGCCGGAGATGGGGCGGTCGGTCTTGGGCCAGAGGCCGACCAGAGCGGCGCCGAAGAAGCCGCGGCGGCTGGGTTTCAATGGGTGATCGCGCTCCATTCCTGATCGTAGTAGCGGACCAGCACCTGGTCGTTCAGCCGGTTCGGCTCCGCCGGCACCGGGGTCATGTCGCTGGGGAAATCGAACAGTTGTGGCAGCGTGCGCGGGGTGAGAAACCTCAGGCCTTGCGGCAGCACGACCGGCGGATGGTAGGGCGCCAGGCCCGCCAGCACGAATCCCCATTCCCCGAACGATGGCACGTAGGCGTGATAGGGATGGACCTCCAGCCCGGCCTGTTTCAAGGTTTCGACGATGCACCAGTAGGTCTGCCGGGCGAACAGCGGCGAGGTGCTCTGCACCGCCGCAAACCCGCGCGGCGTGAGGTGGCGCGCGAGCAGGCGGTAGAACGTGGTGGTGTAAAGCTTGCCCAGAGAGTAGTTGGTGGGGTCCGGGAAATCGGCCACGGCGAAATCGTATGCGCCCGTGTCCTGTTCCAGCCAGGGGAAGGCGTCGGCGTTGATCACCTTCACCCTGGGGCTTTTGAGCGAGCCTCCGTTGAGCGGGGTGAGCAGCGGGTGCGTCGAGAACAGCCGCGTCATCTCCGGGTCCAGGTCCACCAGCGTGATGCTCTGAACGGCGGGGTATTTAAGGATTTCGCGCACCGCCAGGCCGTCGCCTCCGCCCAGAACAAGCACGCGGCGCGCGCCAGGGACGGCGGCCAGGCCGGGATGGACCAGCGCCTCGTGGTAGCGGTACTCGTCCCGCGAGGAGAACTGCAAGTGCGAGCTCAGGAACAGCCGGATATCATCCTTCCACTTGGTGAGGACGATCCGCTGGTAGTGCGTGTCGCGGGCGAAGATCACCTCGTCGGCGTAAATGTTGTTCTCGGCGGCGACCGTGATCTGGCTGGCGAAAACCATGCCGCAGCCGAGCGCCGCGAGCACCGCCACGCTGGCGGCACGAAGCGCGCCCGTGCGCGCGAGCTGATCGGCGAACAGGTACGTGGACCACAATGCGACCACCGCGTTGATGATGCCGAACAGCATCGCCGAGCGCACCAGGCCCAGCTTCGGAACCAGGATGATGGGGAACAGCAGCGAGGCGCCCAGCGCCCCCAGGTAGTCGAACGTCAGGACGTGCGCCACCAGGTCGCGGAACTGGAAGCGGTCCTTGAGGATGCGCATCAGCAGCGGGATCTCCAGGCCCACCAGGATGCCAATCGCCACTACCAGCGCGTACAGCTCGAAGCGGAAGCCGTGCCCGTACGCGAAACCCAGGAAGAGCAGGGCCGAGGAGAACCCGCCGACCAAACCGACCATCAGCTCGATGGCCACGAACCGCGCCACCAGCCCGCGGTTCAGGAACCGCGAGAGCCAGCTTCCGACCCCCATGGCGAACAGGTAGCTGCCGATGATGGTCGAGAACTGGAGCACGCTGTCGCCCAGCAGATAGGAGGCCAGCGTCCCGGCGATCAGCTCATAGATGAGCCCGCAAGCGGCAATCAGGAATACGGAGAGAAACAGTACGGCGGACAAGTTGACTAGTTTACCGCGGCACCGAGCGGCGCGACCGGGCTTCCTCCCGGTGGCTCATTCGCACATGAGCGATTGATTCCATCCGGCCAGCCTCCTCTGCGGGCGATCTCAGGTTGGGAGGCGATAAAGATCAGACTGGCGAACCGCCGTGCGGATGCCAGCACGCTCCAACAACTTCGCGATCAGCTCGGTCACCCAGGCTTCGGCATGCGGGTCCACTAGAACGTCCTTGATGAGCATGGAGATATCGACTGGAACTCGCATGCCGGGCGGGAGGTCGGCCAGCCTACTGGTGAGAGTGTTCCAGTCGCCATTAGCAGCTCCAGGTCTAAGGAGGACCCAGAGAAGCAAACGCACCTCGTGTTCGTGAGAGAAGCTCCTGTCTTTGATCAAGCTGGGGTCGAACAAGTTCCGAGGCTCCCGGCCGGAAAACCGGTTCGAGTCGACGTAGGTGACTCTGCCGATCATCACCTGATCTGGTGTGCCAGCGAGGGCCTTCTTCAGTCGCCCGACTGACGAGCCAATGGCAATCGCGTAGCCTGTGGGCGAGTAGAGTCTCCACATCGCCGCGGATTGGCCTTTGCTGGCGTGCCAGCAGTTGACAAACTGGCTTGAGCGCAACTGCTCATGTCCGTGAATGATCGTCTCTCCATCTCCCTCCTGGCGGCGTCGCAAATACTCTTTCGTTCGAGGCGTCAGACGCCCTTCGCGCGGGTCCTCCAGTTTGTCGAGACGCGAGAACCAGAGCGTCCGCCGCTCCAATAGGTCTGCGAACTTGAGGAAATCCATGTAGCGCCACACCGTGGTGCGGTCTGGTGGGGTCTTGAAAACAGGGTGAGGTTCGTAAGGCATCTGGGTCCGCCTCGACGCGGGTTTTCCACGCAGCACTGTGGTCCGGCTTCGAGAAACGCAGGCTGAAGCCAGGACTACGTCCCGTCATCAGGCCGGTCGAATTCAGTCCATAGAATGGAAGCCACTTGATCCCGCAACTGGGGGGCCTGCTTGCTCGCCGCGAGCCACACCTCGGACCAATCGATCCCAAAATACGCGTGGACGAGGATGTTCCGGAAGGCCACGATCTTCGGCCAGGGCACTTCCGGATGGCGCGCTTTGAGTTCATCGGAGACCCGGTTGGCTGCCTCTCCGACTACCGCAAGCTTCTGGACAACGGCGCTGCGGATGAGCTCCGATTCCTCGAAGCTCGAGAACTCGATCCCGGCGATGAAGGCGCCAATGTGGTCTACGGCCTCGACGATATCGCGCAGGTACAGCTCTTCACGCCGCATACACAGGCCGAGCCTCTTGAATGATCGATTCTCGAATTAACGGCTTCAGACCCCGTTTCGAGACCAGGTCCACTTTGCGGCCCAACAGTTCAGCGAGATCCAGCATCAGGCCGGCATGCTCGAGGAGGCCGATCTCGGCGTCAGGGAGGAATTCGACTAGAAGGTCGATGTCGCTGTCCGGGCGCATCTCTCCCCGCGCAGCCGATCCGAACACGGATAGCTCGCGTACGCCATATCGCCGGCAAAGGTCGGCGAGCTTCCGGTCGTCGATTGCCACCAGCCCTAGTTGAATCATCTGCGCGCCCATATCCGCTCACTCCATTATGCTCCGGGCCGAGGCCAAGTGGTGCAGAAGGCGCGCAATCCGTCCGTAAGTGCATTGCGCCTAGATCCGCTCCCTCGCGGCCGCGGCTCGGATCCGGCTCCAACTCGGCCGCAAGCGTGAGAAGCGGTGAAAGAACCGCTGGGCAGGCTGAAGCATGTCCCACGTGAGCTTGTACGTCGTTCATCTTCCGCGTGGGACATGCTCTAGCTTGTCCTCTTCGGCGCCACGTTCGGAAGGCCGGCGCGTACCAAATTCGCGCGACTGGGGTGAAGGGCGGCGGGCGCGCGGTGCACGGGCTATGGAAACTCGCCGGCGCCCCGCTGACTCCTGGGCCCGGCGTCACTTCACCACGTTGAGCGTCTTTTGCAGTCTCGCGTCGGCCGAGGAACCTCCCACCACGATGCGCAGCGGCTCTTGCTCCACTTCGAATCGGCCTAGCTTGGCGTTCCACCAGCCCAGCCACTCCGCCTTCAGCGGAAACTGGGCCGTCCGTTTCTCGCCGGGCGCCAGCGTGATGCGCTGGAATCCCTTCAGCTCCTTCCGCGGCCGTGCCACCTTCGATCGCGGGTGCTCGACGTAGAGTTGGACCACTTCGTCTCCGCGACGCCGGCCCGTGTTCTTCACGTCCACGCCGACCGTCACGGCGGCGCCGGCCGGCAGTCGCTTGGAACTGAACCGCAGGCCGGAGTATTCGAACGTGGTGTAGCTCAAGCCGTAGCCGAACGGATAGAGCGGCTCGCCCTGGAAGTACATATAGGTACGGCCGTGGCGGATATCGTAGTCCATCATCGGCGGCAATTGTTCGAGCGACTTCGGCCAGGTCTGGTTCAGCCGGCCGCCCGGGTTGTAGTCGCCGAACAGAACCTCCGCCAGAGCCGTCCCCTGCTCCTGGGCCGCGTGCGCCATGTGAAGAATGGCTGGAACGTTCTGCTGCGACCAGTTGATGGCGTACGGGAAGCTCGACACGAGCACTACGATGGTCTTGGGATTCGCCGCGTACACCTGCTTGATGAGATCCTCCTGGGAGAGATCGAGCGACTCCCGGTCGCGCCCTTCCCGGCCCTCACCGCGATCGGCGCAGGGCTTGCTCGATACGTCCAGGTTGAAAATCGCCGCGATGTTCGTGGCGCCGCAGGTCGGGTGGTTGCCGACCACGACCACGGCCACGTCGGAGGACTTCGCGGCGTTCGCGGCAGCGCCGTTCTCGTTACTGGCGGCGTAGTTCACGGTGGTTCCGCGCGCCACCTTCTCCCGGATGCCTTGAAGCGGCGTGATGGCGTAGGGATAGCGCCCGCCGTACAAGTCCATCAGGACTTCGCCCGCACGGGGGCCGATCACCGCGATGGACTTGATCGCTCCCCGGTCCAGCGGCAGCAGCCCGCCCGCGTTCTTCAGCAGCACAACCGACTCGCGCGCCACTTCCCTGGCGACGCTTTTGTGTTTCTCGGTGGTCCAGGGCTCGGGCTCGCCGGCGCCGCCGATGCGGGAATAGGGCACCATCTCGGGAGGATCCAGCAGGCCCAGGCGGATGACCGTCCGGAACTTGCCTCGAAGCGCCGCGTCAATGTCCCCTTCCGTGAGCAGCTTCTCCTCCAGCCCCTGTTTGATCGCTTTCGGGACGTTGATGATGAATACCAGCAGTTGGCCAATGCCCGCTTTCACCGTCTCCGCGATCGCCTGCTGCGGAGTCTTGTAGTACTTGCGATAGCTGACGAGCAATTCCACCGCCAACGCATCGGAAGAGATGATCCCGTCGGTTCCCCACTCCTTCACCGCCACGTTCTTCAGAACCGGATGCACCGTCATCGGGACGTGGTTCCAGGCGTTGTACGAGGCCATGAACGACTTGGCGCCGCCTTCGACGAATCCCATGCGGAACGGCACTGAGTAGTACTCCCGGAACAGCCGTTCGTCGAAATCCGAGGAAGACGTCCCGCGGGTGGTTTCGTTGCTGTTCGCCAGGAAGTGCTTCAGCAGGGCGGCCGCCTGCCAGTAGTTCGGGTTGTCCCCCTGCATTCCCTTGATGAAGGCCACCGACATGGTTCCGGTGAGGAACGGGTCCTCGCCGTAGCTCTCGTCGTTTCTGCCCCAGCGGGGATCGCGGGCCAGGTCTGCGTTCGGTCCCCAGACCACCAGCACGTTGCTGGCGTACTTCGCGGTTTGGTGAATGTACCGGGCTTCGTAGCCCTGCACCGCGCCTGCCCGGCGGATCAGCTCCGGATCCCAGGTTGCCGCCATCCCGATCACCTCGGCGAAAGTCGTCGTAGGAACGGCCTTGGTGCCGAAGTCTCCCTTCCGAACCAGGCCGTGCAGCCCTTCCGACCATCCCGCGTTGGGAATGTGCAGCCTGGGGACAGCGGTGTCCGTCAGCAGGCATGCGGTCTTCTCATCCAGCGTCATAAGAGAAAGGATGTTGTCCACCCGCTGCTCCAACGGCAGTTTCGGGTTCTGAAACGGATATTGAGTCTGGGCGCGCAGCGAAGCGATCCCGCAAACCACAATGAGCGGAACGGCCGCTGTCAGATGCCATCGTATGTTCACGCTTCCTCCTCGTCGGGACACTCGCAGGATACTACTTGGCGGGCCACAAACCCAATCGCCGCCGCTCGCGCGTCACCGCCGCGGGGCCGTCCCGCCGCGCACAGCGGTTTCCCCGGCCTTTTCCGTAATCGTCAGGATCTGGTCCGCCGGAACCTCGTGCAGGGTCTGATGGATGCCGCTGGGCCAGACGATGTCGATCTCCTTCACGACCTTGGCGCCGCCCAGGCCGAAGTGCACTCGCGGATCGCTCGACGCGGCGTAGCCCGTGCTTGTCGTGGCGTGGTTGTACTGCGTGAAGCCGTCCCCGGAGGCGACCCGGACCCGCGCGCCGAGGCCCATGCGGTTGCTCTTGACGCCCACCAGCTTCAGCAGGATCCAGTGATTGCCGTTCTGCGAAATGTTGTGGAAGTACTTCGCCTTGCCGTTGAGGACCGTGACCACGACATCGAGGCGCCCGTCATTATCTATGTCGCCGAAGGCCAAGCCGCGGTGCGGAGCAGCTTTCTGGAAATCCGGCCCCGCCTCGGCGCTCACGTCCTGGAACTTCCCGTTGCCCAGATTGCGGAAGACCGTATTGGGCTCTTCGTACGTCCGCAGCGACATCTGGGCGATGTTGTCGATCACGTTGCCGCGTGCGGCCATCAGGTCCTTCCATCCGTCGTTGTCCAGGTCGGCAACGCCGTTGGACCAGCCCGACATCTCGCGCGTCATCCGGCCCAGGCCGGCCACACTGGTAATCTCCTGGAAGCCGCCCTCGCTCCCGCGGTTCCTGAACAGCGGAAAGAGCTCCCCCTCGATCGCGGTGTGCCACAGGTCGTCCCAGCCGTCGTTGTCCACGTCTTTGAAATCGGCGCCCATCCCCGAAATGAACGACCCGGACTCGGGGTAGGCCACTCCGGCCTGGAGCGCAACCTCCTCGAACTTCTTCCCGCCGAGGTTGTGGAAGAGCTGATTGGGGGAGTTGTCGTTGGCCACGAACACATCCATGAAGCCGTCGTGATCGTAGTCGGCGAAGGCGACCCCCATGCCCTTCCCGTAGTACTCGCTGACGCCGGTCTCGGCCGAGAGATCCGTGAAAGTGCCGTTGCCGTTGTTGCGATAGAACGTGTTGGGGAGCGCCGCGTAGTTCTTCGGATGGCAGTAGGCGCGCATGCCGGGGTTGGGGCCGCAGAACGGGTCCTTATCGACCTCCCACTTGCAGTAGTTCGATACGAACAGGTCCAGGTAGCCGTCGTTGTCGAAGTCGAACCACCCGGCTGCGACCGCCCACATCTTCTTGCCGTCCAGCATGGCGCCGCCCAGGTGCGCCCTGTCGGTGACGTCCGTGAACGTACCGTCGTGATTGTTGTGGTAGAGCTGGTTCTTGGTGACGTTCGCCAGGAAGATGTCCGGCCAGCCGTCGTTGTCGTAGTCCCCGATGGCCACCCCCATCCCGTAGCCTTCTCCCTTTACGCCGGCCGTCGCGGTGACATCCGTAAACGTCCCGTCGTGGTTGTTGTGAAACAGCCGGTTCCAGTACCGCGGCGATTCCTTCTTGAGCGACGGGATGGCCGCGCCGTTCACGAAGTAGACGTCCAGGTAGCCATCGTTGTCGTAATCGAACAGCGCCACGCCCGCCACCATCGTTTCGGGCTGATTCTTGTTGGGCGTGGGGGAGCTGTCGCAGGTGAACACCAGCCCGGATTTCTGCGCGATCTCCTCGAACCGGATGGTACTCGCAATCGGCGCCGCCAACGCGGCGCACAGCAAGGCTACGCTGGCCAGGGGCGCCCTCATGATGATTTGCTGGACTCAGTTTACCAGCCGGGTGGGGGTCAGTCCACCGGCATCCATCCGCTCCCTTTCCGGCAGCCCGTCAGCTCCCGTTCGAACTCGGCGACCTTCAGCCAGGCGGAATTGGCGGGCATGTTCCAGGGCAACTTCCACGTCATGCACGGCCACGTCTTCTAGGACCAGACCAAGCCGTTCGCCGAATCCCCACCCCCGGGAAAGCCTGTACTCTGGTGGTAATGTCGAGCCGCCGATTCGGGAGCAGCCTGGCCATTGCCGGGTACTTCGCCGCCGCTGGGCTGCTGATCCACGTGCTCACCAGCGCAGGGTACGGCTACTTCCGCGACGAGTTGTACATGCTGGACTGCGGCGAGCACCTGGACTGGGGATACGTCGACCACGCGCCGCTGATCGCCTTGATCGCCAGGCTGAGCCGCACCCTGTTCGGCGATTCGCTTTACGGCATCCATTTTCTGCCCGCGCTGGCGGGCGCGGCAATGATCCTGCTCACCGGCCTGATCGCCCGCGAACTCGGCGGCGGCCGGTTCGCCGTGGCGCTGGCGTGCCTATGCGTGCTGGTCGCGCCCGTCTACCTCATCATGGACTCGTTACTGACCATGAACGCGTTCGAGCCGCTGTTCTGGATGGGCTGTGCCTACGTCCTGCTGCTGGCCATTCAACGCGACAATCCGAAGCTCCTGGTTTGGTTCGGGGTCCTGGCCGGCCTGGGGCTCGAGAACAAGCACTCGATGCTGTTCTTCGGGTTCGCGCTGGTGGCGGGGCTTCTGCTCACCCGGGAGCGGCGTTTCCTGGCCAACCGCTGGATGTGGATCGCCGGGGCCATCGCCCTGGCCCTGTTCCTGCCCAACCTGATTTGGCAGGTGCAACATCACTGGCCGACGATCGAGGACCTGGGCAACGTCAAGCGGATGCACAAGAACGTCGAACTGGCGCCCCTGGCGTTCCTGGGGCAACAGGTCTTCATGATGCTGCCGCCCAGCGTCCTGGTCTGGGCCGCGGGGCTGTGGTTCCTGATGCGCGACCAGGCCGGGAAGCGTTGCCGGGCGCTGGGCTGGGCCTATCTGGTGGTGCTGGCGGTGATGATGGCGCTCAAGGGCAAGGATTACTACCTGGCGCCCGCCTACCCCATGCTGTTCGCCGCCGGCGGCGTCTTCTGGGAGAAGCTGACCGAGCGCCGCTGGCTAAGAGTGCCGCTGCCGGCGGTTCTGGCTCTGACCGGGGTCGTGGCCGCGCCGATGGCGTTGCCGGTTCTTTCGCCGGAGAACTTCCTGCGCTACGAGAGCGCGCTGGGATTCACTCCACCAAAGACCGAGGTGGGCCACATCGGGAAGCTGCCGCAGCACTTCGGCGACCGGTTCGGATGGGAGGAGATGGTCGCCGCGGTGGCGAGGGTCTACCACGCTCTGCCGCCAGCGGAGCGCGCCAAGGCCGCCATCTATGCCGGCAACTTCGGCGAGGCCGGCGCCATCGATTTCTTCGGGCCGCGTTACGGCCTGCCCAAGGCCATCTGCGCGCATCAAACCTATTTCTTCTGGGGACCGCGGAATTACACCGGCGAAGTCATGATCCTGCTGCAATCGCGCCGCCGGGACGCGGAGCGATACTTCGCGAGCATCGAAGACGGGCCGACCCTGAGCAATCCGTACGCCATGGCTGAGGAGCGCTACACCATCCTGATCGCCCGTGGACTGAAGCTGCCGCTGGGCGCGATCTGGCCCCGGCTGAAGCACTGGAATTGAAGTTCCCTCAGCGCCCCGAGGAGCCGAAGCCGCCGTGTCCGCGGTTGGTGTCGCCCAGTTCCGACTCCTCCCATTCCACGGGCTCGTAGCGGGCGATGACGAGCTGCGCGATGCGGTCGCCGCGCTGGATGCGATATTCCTGGGGCCCGAGGTTGAGCAGAATCACCCGGATCTCGCCGCGATAGCCCGGGTCGATGGTCGCCGGGCTGTTGGGCAGGGTGATGGCGTGCCTGAGCGCTAGCCCGCTGCGGGGACGCACCTGCGCCTCGTAGCCGGGCGGCAGCTCGATGGCGATCCCGGTCGAGATCAGCCCCGGCACGCCTGGCTGAAGCAGGGCCACCTCGGCCGCCCGCAGATCCATGCCGGCATCTTCCCCCGGACCGTGCGCGTATGCCGGCAGGAACGCCTCGGGCCGCAACCGCTTGATCTTCACTCGCATCGATTCAGCTATCATAGCGGTTCATGCAGGAGAAACCGAAGCGGGTGCTCACCCTGGCGCCGATGCCGCCCGAAAAGTGCGCCTACGCGCTGGCGCGCTACAGCCGCTCGCCGGACTCGATCCGGGAGTCCCTCGATTGGGTCCGCCGCCACGATTCCGAGAAGTTCCTCGAGCACTTCTACTTCCAGTACGGCCACGCCTCGATCGCCGACCTGGGCCACACCGTGCTGTGCTTCGAAGGAATCTCGGAGCTGGCCGCGATCGAGATCGAGGACGAGCCGCTCTGGGACGGCCAGGCCAAGTCCTCCCGCTACCAGGATTTTTCGCGCTGCGGTTTCATCACTCCCGAGGAGTTCGCGCCCACCGCCGCCGAGGCCTACCGCGCCGCCGGCGAGATGCTGCTGGCGGCGTATCGGAAGATCCATGCCGGGATGGCCGAGCACCTGCGCTCGCGCCTGCCCCGTCCCGCGGACATGAAGCCGGCGACCTACGAGCGCAACCTCGCCGCGCGCGCGTTCGATGTCGCCCGCTACCTCCTGTTTCTGGGCGTTCCGACCAACGTGGGCCAGGTGGCGAGCATCCGCACCCTCGAGAAGCAGATCCGCCGGCTGCGGGCCTCCGAGTACGAGGAGCTGCGGTCTCTGGCCGGTGAAATGGCCGAGGCTTGCGCCGCTAGGCCGGACTGTCCTTGGGGCAGCGATGCGGTTGGGGAGCCGATGTCGCCCACGCTGGCGCGCCACGTCGAGGCCGACTCGCACCGCATCGAAGCCCGCCGGGACCTGAAGCGCTGGGCGGAGCAGAACCTGCCTCCGGCCGCCGGGCTCGAGCCGGAATCCGTCGATCTCCTGCGGCCCACCGACGTCCCCTCCGACATCGTTGCGACGCTGCTCTACGGGGTGACAGACCGTCCCTTCCGCGAACTGTACGCGCTGGCCGCCGGCTGGAGCGCGGCGATGCGGAACGAGGTGATCGACCTGGCGCTGGGCTCCCGCACCCCGCGGGACGAGCTGCTGCGCGAGTTCCGCGGCGGCCCGTATGCCTACGACATGATTCTGGACATCGGCGCATGGCGCGACCTGCACCGCCACCGCCGCTGCCACCAGTTCCGGCAGGCCTACTCCGCCCGGCTCGGCTTCGAGACGCCGCAGCCGCTCGAAGACGCCGGGCTGAGCGGGGATTATACTGCCGCCATTGAGGAGGCTCTGGGAGTCTTGCACTCATTACCCGAGCCTGGGGCCCATTACCTCATCCCCTTCGGTGCACGCTCCCGCTTCCTGTTCAAGATGGATTTCGCCGAGGCCGAGTACATCGCTAAGCTGCGCAGCGGAGTCAAAGGGCACTTCAGCTACCGCCGCATCGCTTGGGAAATGAAGCAGAAAATGGAGCAGCTCGAGCCGGAGCTGGGCCGGCTCATCGAGGCGACGCCACCCTGGGTGGAGGACCCGCTGAAGCGGTAAGACACATTACAGGTCCGAGCGGCCGTGGGGATGCGCGCCGCCGGACCCAAGCCGACTTGCCGGTCCTAGTGGCTCGGTCACCGCGTTCCCCCGTGCGGCGGAGGCTCGCCGGGCACACCGCCGTGCCGCCAGCCCGAGCTGTCAACCCTGCGACCCCATCCTTTCCTTTACATTCAATAATTTACGGCATACAATATGGTGTTGCGATCCATGACGTTGTGGATCCCGTAGATTGAACCGATGGCCATATTCCCGTCGCTGCAAAAGAACCTGAACGGAGAGGTTCACGAGTGGTACCGCATCATCCTCGGGTACCCCGACCGCCTAGTTGCGGAAATCCTCAGAGAATTCGACATCGGCCCCGGAAAACTAGTGCTCGATCCCTTCTGCGGAGCCGGAACAACTCTGGTCGAGTGCATGAAACTCGGCATCGAATCTATCGGAATTGACGCCAATCCCTCCAGTTGCTTCTCTGCGCGCGTTAAGACACATTGGAGCCTAGATCCTGATCACCTCCTCCTCCTGGGCGATAAGGTCGAGGCCGCATTCCGAGAATACATGAGCGAGCCTCCCGTTCACATACCGGACACGACCTACAAGTACCTGGAGGACAGCGGAATGATCGCCCGAAAGTGGATAAGCCGACGGCCCCTCCGGAAGGCAATTGCGCTGAAGCACTCTATAGTGGGCCTCCGGACCAGCCGCGCGTATCGAAGCGCTTTGATGTTGGGCCTAATTGCAGAAGTACTCCATGGCGCGTCCAACGTGAAATTCGGTCCCGAACTGTACTGCGGCCCCACCAAACGAGATGCGAAAGTCCTGGCGGGTTTTAAATCGAACATCGCGGTGATGGCTGAGGATCTCAGGGTCGTTTCGCAGCTGGCGACCGCGAGGGCAACTGTCGTCCAAGGTGACTCAAGGCAGCGCAACACCTTTTCGCGGGTCTGCAATCCAGACAGCGTCTCTGCCGTGATTTGTTCGCCACCGTACCCTACCGAGCACGACTACACGCGGAACTCACGCCTAGAACTAGCGTTCTTGGAGGAGGTCCGGGATATCGACAGTCTTCGCTCAATCAAAAGGACCATGATCCGCTCCCATACGAAAGGAATCTACGTGGGGGATAGCGACGCGTCGTTTGTCGCGGACAATGAAGCCATCAATGCCCTGGTATCGACCCTCCAACCAAGAGCGGCAGCCAAGTCACACGGTTTCGCTCGCTTCTACACGAAGGTTGTTCGAGAGTACTTCGGCGGCATGAAACGGCACTTCATGAGCGTTAAGCCATTCCTCGCGAAAGGTGCGCGCTGCGCCTACGTAGTCGGCGATCAGTCCTCATATCTACGCGTTCACATTCCGACGGCGACGATTCTCTCACAGATCGCTGCTGACGTCGGTCTTGAGACCACTGAGATCAGACACTGGCGGAACCGGTGGTCGACGACGACCTCGCGAGAGGTCCACGAGAATGTCCTCTTTCTAAGGAAGCCATAGCCAATGTACAAGAGACTAGGAGGTACAGGTGGCTGAGACATGGAAGCCGATCGTTCTCTCTGCCAAGGTGTTCGGCCATCTCTCCCAAGGGCTATATCGGACACCCGCTGGTGCGATTAAAGAACTAATCTCGAACTCGTTTGACGCCGACGCCACACTCGTGCGGATACATACAGGATTTCCGCGGTTCGAGACGTTCTCCTGCGAAGACAACGGCTGCGGCATGGAGCCAGCCGAATTCGAACGACTAGTGCACAAAGGAATCGGAACTAGCTACAAGCGTGTGAGCAGTGCCAGCCTCACGGAACTCAACCATCGCCCCATGATCGGCCGGCTCGGATTGGGAATTCTTTCACTCGCCCAGATCTGCACGCGGTTCGACATAGTATCACACCACGAGAAGACGGCCACAGCATTTCGTGCGACGATCCAGTTTCCTCCGTACACCAAGCAGGAAATGGACAAGATAGCGAAGAAGCTTCCAACCACCCCTGACGATGAGGACATCCAAGGCGGCACGTACCAGGTTTCCTCCGAGCCATATGATCCCGAGAGACGGGGCCTTCGTGTGTTTACCAGCTACCTCCGTGAGCCCTTCCGTAAGAGGATGCGGTCCCTCCAGCGCTTGGCGAACAGGCAGCGATTTAGCGACGCCGGACCGTACAAGAGCTTCGATGCCTATCTCGATGCGCTCTACAACCACGAAAAGCCGACGGCTTCCACAAATCTCTTGTCGGACTACGACCAGCTCTTGTTCGGGCTGGCGCTTGCTCCGCCGCTTCCATTCCTAGAGGACCGAAATATCGCCGTCATTTTGCCGTCGGTCTCGAGCCGTCAAGCGCGTTTGCACGGGTTTCACTTTGAGGTGCAGGTGGATAACCTCAGACTCGCAAACCCAGTGTCACTGCCATGGGATCGAGAGCGTCACACCGCGAAGGAGTCTGTGCCCACAGGCGCGGAGAAATGGTCCTTCGAGCTTCACGACGGGGCGACCACGGAGCGATGCAGGGTCGTGCAGCACAGCTTGGAAGTGGCGCAGTCGGACCTGCGCTTTAACCTCTACGAACTATCTTACTCTAACCAACAGGTGGCGGGCAGCCCTCTGGAGTTTGATGGGTATCTCTTCCAACAGACTGGTCGCTTGTACCCCCGTGAGATACAGGGTGTTCTGATTCGTATCAACGATGTCGCCATCGGTAAGTACGACAACAGTATGCTGACCTACCCGCTCGCCGAAGGGCCGCGCTATAGCATGGTTTCGAGCGAGCTCTTCGTCAGGAAAGGATTTGAAGACGCGCTCAATATCGATAGGGACAGCTTTAACGAACTGCACCCGCACTATATGCGCGTTCAGTCCTATCTACACGGTCTGCTCGGGCGGGTGTTTCACGAGACCTGGACTGAAGAGAAGCAACGGAACAAAGCGCGCCGCGGCCGAGCAGCCGAAGCACGCAATTCCAGCTTTGTTAAACAGTACCGGGCAGCAACCGGCGAAAAAGTCCGAACGATCCGGCCGGTTGAAACGCCTTCAAAGGAGGTCAGGTCCAGTTCTACGGCGTCGCCCGTGCGCTTCGAGCCCCAGCGGGGAGAGATAGAGGTGGATCGAGGCCACCCCCTCTTAGGACCCGCTCTTCGGCGTCGAAAGTACGCTTCCCTGGTCGACAAGATCGCGGTTGCGTTTGAGCGCGCCAATCAGGAATCCGGCGCGGCCCGACGCCGCGAGCTGTTCTACAGGCTCCTTAGCGACATTTTCTCGGAGCTCTGATACGCGTCATGCCCAGTTTCGACAAGTATTGGAACGACTTGCAGAAGCATCAGAAGCGCGTAGGGTATTGGCTGCCGCATTGGAGAGACTTAGCTGGGCGAATCAAGGATGGCCGCCGCTTCAGGTACTTCACCCTGTGCGCCCGGTCAATGATTGATGTTTTCATGCTCGTCAAGGAAGGGATAGTCCGCGTACAACCGGCGGACAACTCCGTCGGCCAAGTGCAGTTCTGCGAGTGCGATCAGGACCAGTTTAGCGAGATAAAAGAATTGATCGGCCGGGAGGATGCGGGTTTTTTGGGGCGACTCGAGGAAGTGGTTTTGTTCCAAGACGACGACATCACGCGCCGGTTTCGGACGCCCGAAAGCATAGGGACTGGTTTGGAGGACGAGCGCCTCAAAAAAGACGTGATCGACAGGCTGCAGTTGAAGAGGACGTTCTTCCACGTGCGTTCTTCCTTTCCGTACGACTGTATCAACCTGGATTTTTGTGGGTACTATTATCCGGAACCACCTGACATGCTTCGGGTGAATCGCACTGTGGAGCGCCTCTTCGAGTGGCAGCGGAGGCCGAGCGAGGACGCCGAACAGGTTGAAATCAAAGAGTTCATCCTCACAGTGACCTGCAGGTACGATGCGGCCTTTCCTCCGCCGGCTGAGGCGCGTCTGGTGCAGCTCGTTCGAAGTAATTGCAGACGCTCGCGGGAGTATCAGAACGAACTCCAACGGACGCGCGGGACAGCGCGGCCCGAGGAGTGGGCGCGGGAGGACCGGGAAGACCTGTTCTTTGCCGGCTGGCCGAAGGACATCGCCGCATCCGCCATACAGAATGGTTGGTCGATGGAGATCCTTGACTACGTCTACTACCGCAGAGTCGGCGACAGAGGGCCGTTCGTAATCGCCTGCTTGGTCTCAAAACTCACGTTGGCGCGTGGAGATGCAGGGGAGGTCCGGACCGCACTCTTGGCCCTCGATAAGAACAGACGGAGCGTGATCGGCGAGATTGACCGCGCCTCGGTGCAGGGGCAAGGACTTCTGGAGAGCCTGATTGGGATTGTCGCGGTTCGCAACGAACAGGCTTCCCGGAGGCAACGTCCGAGGCTTCCCGATCCGTAGACCGATTTGAGGGCGCGCAAGGGATGTCGTCCCCTACGCGTCGAGGCTATTGCTGCCCTTCTCTAAGTTTCCGGAGTTTCTCTTGCACCGCTTCCAGCCGATCGAGGTTCTCTCTGCGGACCACGTATGGGGTGCCGGGAGCATCACTGACACGCTGAATGCTGTACTTCAGGCTCTCTAGCAGTACCTGAATTTCCGCAGTCGTTAATTCCATCTTCGCGCGCCTCTGGCTCTTATGCTCTCACCTTGATTGTTCTTGGTCAACCGGTCTTCGAGAAAGAGGGCCCGTGCTCGCTCCGTGTCCTGCCGGGTGGCGATTGCTCCCCACAAACGTTAGATCCCTATCGGAGGTGCTCCGGCGCGACAGCCTTCGGACGCGACAGACACTCCAGGCCGGGGCACTTTCGATAGGGCCGTTTGGAGGAAGCCGCTGGCGTTTGCGGCGAACGCGCCGGGCTATGGGTATTGAATCGAACTCTGTTCGTAACACACAGAATGCAAGGGGCTTCCGCCAGGACCCACGGATCGTTCGAAATCCCTGACAACGAGACGCACGCCGATTGCAGTATCGCACGCGTAGCGTCCGCCGCGCCAGCGGCTTAGTTCAAACGCCCTTGGGGCCGTCTACTCCGTTCCACATGGACGGCTCGCCGGCTTGCTTGAAACCCATTTGGCTTCGCAGGAGCTATGGATTCGGAGCGGGAACGGCGCACAGCCCGGCCGCGCTCGTGTTGAGGGCTGTGAGCTTATACCGGAGTCTCCTCCAGGCTCTTGAGTTTCGCCGAGAGGGTGGTGCGCTTCAGGCGGAGCATTTCGGCGGCGAGTTTCTTGTTGCCGCCGGTGCGTTCGAGGGCCTGGTCCAGGATGCTGCGCTCGATGCGGCTGACGGTTCGCTCGAAGTCCAGGCCGTCTTCCGGAACGCGGACCACGGGCGCCGCGGCCGGGGAAACCGGCCGGCATGGGCCGAGGGAGGGGAGCGCGAAATCGCTGGGATTCAATTCCCGCTTGTCTCCGCTCAGCGCGATGGCCATCTCGACGGCGTTTTCGAGTTGGCGGACGTTGCCCGGCCAGGGGTGGCAGGAGAGCCGGTCGAGCGCTTCCCGGGAGATGCGCTTGTCGGGGACGTCCTCTTGGCGGCAGACCTTGTCGAGGAAGTGGTGCACCAGCAGCGGGATGTCGCCGGGGTGTTCGCGCAGCGGCGGCACGCGGATGGGCACCACGTTCAGCCGGTAGAACAGGTCCTCGCGGAACTTGCCTTGCTTGATCCGCTCGGGCAGGTCCATGTTGGAGGCCGCCACTACCCGCACGTCCAGCCGGATGGTTTCGGAACTGCCGACGCGCTGCACCTCGCGCTCCTGAAGCACCCGCAGCAGCTTGGCTTGCAGGTCCGGGGGCATGTCGCCGATTTCGTCCAGGAACAGGGTGCTGCGGTGGGCCTGCTCGAATCGCCCGATGCGCTGGTTGGTGGCGCCGGTAAAGGCCCCCTTGACGTGGCCGAACAGCTCGGCCTCGAGCAGCGTCTCGGGCAGGGCATTGCAGTTCACCGCCACCATGGGGAGATGGGAGCGGCCGCTGACCAGGTGGATGGCCCGCGCGACCATCTCTTTGCCGGTGCCGGTTTCGCCGGTGATCAGTATCGTACTGCGCCGCGGCCCCACCAGGCGGATGATCTGCGCGATGTTCCGCATGGGCCGGCTTTCCCCCACCAGGAACCTCTTCCAGGGCTCCTGCGCCAGCGCCGCGCCGAACAGGGCCAGCTCGCGGCTGCGCCGGTGTTCGACGGCTTCTTCCAGGACGCGGGCCAGATCCGCAACCGGCGCGTCGGCTCCAAAGAAGTAGTAGGCCCCCAGCTTGGTCAGCCGCACGGCGTCGTGGAAGGAGGCCTCGCGGTGTCGGATCAGGATGGGAACCAGCGAGTTGACGCGCTGTGCTTCCTCCAACCACTCCTCCGGGGTCCAGCCCGGGATGGGGAATTCCGCCAGGACCACGTCGTAGGCGGAGTTTTTCAGGCTGTCGAGCGCCAGAAGGGGCCCGCTCGCCACCTCGGCGGAGCACCCGCCAACCTGCTCCAGCGCTCTCCGCTCTGCCTCCGGAGGCGTGCTGCCTTCGGCGGTCACCCACAGGAGTCTCATCATGGCTCCGGCAAATTGCAGGCAACTCGGAACACAAGAGTACTTTCGGTTGTATCGCTCCGAAATACTATCGGCGGGTTCGGCCGGGCCGTTCATCTGTTTTCGCCCCTACGAACGGCATGCGTCGGCCTTACTACCACCTGGGGTGAAATGCTTCTCCATCCCGCCGATGTTGCGGGGGCCCCCGCTTCCGGGCTACCTTGCGGCGGAAGCCGCCTTCCTGGTGGAGTCTCTCACCGCCAGCTTGGGGGGCAGGAGGATGGTCTTGGGTCGCACCATGTTTTTCGACTCGATCAGGCTCAGCGCCAGTTTGGCCGCACGCTCCCCGATGGTGGCGCTGTCCTGGTCGATGCTGGAGAGCGGCACGCGCAGCAGTTCGGCGTAGCGCACGTTGCCGCACCCGATCACGGCGATGTCTTCGGGCACCCGCAGGCCGGCCTCCAGGATGGCCTTCAACGCACCCATGCCGATGGGATCGTTGTAGCAGAAGACCCCATCCGGGCGGGGATTGAGTCGAAGCAGTTGCCGCATGGCGTTATACCCGCTGGTGTCGGCGGCGTCGTCGGCGGACTTCCCCAGGACCACGTATCCGGGAGGCATCACCAGTCCGTGCCGTGTGAGAGTCCGCCGATACCCCTCCAGGCGGCCCAGCGCAGTGCTCAGCTCGGGACCGCGAATGTGCGCGATACGCTGGCAGCCGATTTCGATGAGATGCTCGGTCGCGACCGTGCCCACCTGCTCGTCGTCCACCCCGACGAAATTCGCCGCCAGGCCCACAAAGCGCCGGTCGATCAGCACGTAGGGGGTCTTCATCTCTTCGATCCGGCGGAAGCTCTCCACGGTCCACTGCGCGGAGGCCACGATCAAGCCGTCCACGCGGCGGGCGAGCAATTGGTCGATCTCCTGCTGCTCCAGCCCGGGGTCTTCCTCGGAAGAAGAAATCACCAGGCCGTAGCCCTTTTTTCGCAGCACCTTGGAGAGGCCCTTGGCGACCTCCGCGAAGAAGGGATGAACCAGGTCCGGGACGATCAGGCCGATCATGGAGGTCCGGCCCGTGACCAGCGCGCGCGCCGCGAGATTGGGGCGGTAGTTGAGCTCCTTCATGCGCTTGAGCACCCGCTCGCGGGTTGCCGGGCTGATGTCGCTGTGATTCCTGAGGACCTTGGAAACCGTCACTACCGAAACGCCGAGGTCCCGCGCGATATCCTTCATTCGGACGGCCATGTCCGTAGTATGCCATGCCGTTAACTTGATCGGGTGCAGCTTCTTCTTGGAGCCGGAGGATGTCCTTTGATCACATCAGATTCGGGCGGTAGCAGCGGTAAAGTAAAGTGCGAGGCAGGCGAAACCGCCTGCCCCACGGCTGCCCGCACGCGCACGCCCGTCCGCCGGAGGCGGCAGGCCGCGCGGTTAGCGCTTAGGCCGATTCCAGGATCAGGTTGGCGTATGGCGTAGTGTCCCCGGTCCGGATGAGTCCGATGGCCTGCGGCACCCGCTTCTTGAATTCGACATGCGGCTCGACGATCAGCGGGATCCCCTCGAGGGCCCGCGCAAACCGTGCCTGCGTCGCCGCGTCGTTCGACAGCCGGAATTCCTCCGCCATGAACGCCTTGCCGGCGGAGAAGTTGCGGCGGATGGCGGCAAGCACGTCCAGCACCCTGGGAATGTCGTCCACCAGCGAAATATCGACGGTTTCGATCTGGGGCCAGAAGGGGAAGCCGCGATCGGCGATGACCAGCGTGTTGGTATGGCGCACGCGGCTGAGCAGCGAGTTGATGGCTGGATTGAGGATTCCTGTGATGAGCATCGGTGATATGATACCAATTCGGCGGCAACGGGTCGCTCCGGACGCCCGCGGCTGGCGCCGGAGCGTGGAGGCGTGACCTTTATCGATGAAGTGCCGCAGGCCGCAAGCGCATACTTGGCCCATTGGCAGAGGCATTGACGCAGCCTGCGCGGGCCCGCTAGAATATCGCTTACTTGATCGAAAATCCGGAAGGGGAGAAGCACAGCATGAAGGACGAATTGATCCTGGTGACGGGCGGGGGCGGCTTCATCGGCGGAAGCCTGGTGGCGGAGCTCCGGCGGCAAGGCTGCAAGAAGATCCGTGCGGTGGACATCAAACCGTTTGAGGAATGGTATCAGTGTTTCGACGATGTCGAAAACCTGTCGCTCGATCTCAACGTCAAGGAGAACTGCGAGACGGCGGCCCGCGGCGCCTGCCAGGTTTTCAATCTGGCCGCCAACATGGGGGGCATGGGCTTCATCGAGCACAACAAGGCGCTGTGCATGCTCTCGGTGCTGATCAACACGCACATGCTCCAGGCGGCGCTCAAGCTCCGGGTACAGAGGTATTTCTACTCCTCTTCGGCCTGCGTATACAACGGAGAAAAGCAGACCGACCCCAACTCCCCGGCTTTGAAGGAGGAGGATGCCTACCCGGCGCTCTCCGAGGATGGCTACGGCTGGGAGAAGCTGTTCAGCGAGCGGATGTGCCGCCACTTCCGCGAGGATTTCGGGCTTTGCACCCGCGTGGCGCGATTCCATAACGTCTACGGCCCGCACGGAACCTGGGACGGCGGCCGCGAAAAGGCGCCGGCCGCGATTTGCCGCAAGGTGATCGCGGCCAAGCTGGCCGGCAAGCAGGAGATCGAGATCTGGGGCAGCGGCAAGCAGACCCGCAGCTTCATGTACGTCGACGACTGCGTGAAGGGAATCCAGTTGATCGCGGATTCCGACATTCTGGAGCCGATCAACCTGGGCTCGAGCGAGCTGGTGTCCATCGACCAGCTCGTCGACCTGGTCGAGGAGATCGCCGGCCTCGAGCTGAACCGGCGGTACAACTTGGACGCGCCAAAGGGAGTCACCGGCCGCAACAGCGACAACACGCTCATCAAGAGGTACCTGAACTGGGAGCCGGGCATCCCGCTGCGTGTGGGCTTGGAGAAGACCTACGCCTGGATCTACGATCAGTACGTGGAGCGAGAGAAACGCCGTCCAGCGCGCCGCTAGGAGCGGAAAACGATGGCCGTCATACCCAGGCTGCCGGAGCAGTGGGACTACCTGATTCTGACCGCATCGAATGCGGTGCAGGCCGAGGCTTACGAGCGCCAGCTCGGGCTGCGCCGCGAGTTGGGCCTGCTGCCCCAGGTGCGCGACGCGATGGTGGTGGCCGATCTCGAGGGCCGGCGCATCGGCAGCGGGGGCAGCACTCTATACTGCCTGGCGGTGGTGCTCAACCGGGAGCGTCAACTCCGCGGGATCGCCGCGGCCGGCTGGGATGCACTCGAGGAGATCCTCCGCGGCCTGCGGATTCTCATCCTGCACGCGGGCGGGGATTCGAGGCGGCTGCCGGCCTACGCGCCCTGCGGGAAGGTCTTCGTCCCGGTTCCCGGCGAGAGCCACAGCGCGCTGGCGCCCACCATGTTCGACCGGCTGGCGCCGTCGCTGCTGGACCTGCCAGCGGGCGCGCCGGGCCGCGGACAGGTCGTGGTCGCCGCCGGTGACGCATTGATTCGCTTCGACCCGTCCTGGGTGGAATTCGCCCATCCGGGCATGACCATGCTGGGCTGCTACGCCAGCCCCGAGGAGGCGGCGCGTCACGGGGTGTTCTCGATCGGCGCCGGGGGCGTGGTCCGGCTGTACCTGCAAAAGCCGGGCATCGAGGAGCAGAAGGCCGCCGGCGCCATCGACCGGCACGGCAGAACGGTTCTGGACGTCGCCATCACCAGCCTCGACGCCGCCGCGGCGACCGGCTTGCTCCGGACTTTCGAGGTCGCCCCGGACGAGTCGGGAGCGCTGGCCCTCAGCGCCGGGATGAGGGACGCGATCCTGGCGCACGGGCTGGATCTGTATCGCGAGATCTGCTGCGCGATGGGCACGGAAGCCACCCTCGAGCACTATCTGGGCACGGCGCGCGGCAGTGGTTCGCGATGGGAAGACGGGACGCTCGAGGCTCTGCTGCCTTCGCTCCGGAAGATCCCGTTCCACGTCCAGGTGCTGCCGCAGTCGAGCTTCCTGCACTTCGGCTCGACCCGGCAGTTGATTTCGAGCGGCCTGGCCTTGACGGTCCACGACCGCGGGGTTTTGCCGGAAGCCGCTTCGCTCTCGGTCAACAACGAGATCTGGGCGGCGGGCGCGATTCGCGGGCGCGATTCCTGGGTCGAGGGGTGCCGCCTGGGCGCGCCGCTGAGCCTGGCCGGGCGAAACGTCGTGATCGGGGTGGATGTGGCGGAACCGGTTTCACTGCCCGAAGGCGCGTGCCTCGAGGTGGTGGCCGGCCGGGGCCGCGGCGGCGCGGCCGCCTGGTTCGTCCGCTGCTACGGCATCGAGGACACGTTCAAGAACGGGGAATTCTGCGGGCGGCCGTTGCTCGAGTGGCTCTCGTTGCTGGGGGTGGCCCCGGAGGCGGTTTGGGGCCGGGAGGATCGGAATCTGTGGAACGCCCGGCTGTTCCCGGCGGAGCGAGAACACGCAGCTTACCACCGCTGGCTGTGGATGTTCGCGCCCCGGGAGGCTACCGCCGAACAGCGAGCCGCGTTCCTGGCCGCCGATCGTTACAGTTGCGCCGAGATCGCGCTGCTGGCCGATCAGGACGCGTTTCACGCGCGGCGCGCGCGAATCCGCGCCGCCGAGGTCCGGGGCGCGCTCCGAGGGATGTTCAGCCGGGAGAGCCCGTTTTCCGCCGCCGACCTGGCATTTGTCATGCGGGAAAGCCAGGACCGGGGCGGCTGGGCTGCCGACGTTTTGGCGCTGGCTCAGGCCCACCTCGAGGAGAGCCGGAACGACAGCGGGTTGGAGGGCTTCACCTTCTGCCGGATCATGCATTCACTGGCCACGGCGGTGTCCCGCCTCGCCGGCGACGACGAGCCGCTTTCTTCGGTTCTGCCTGGCCTGAACCCGCCAGCCGGGAGCGCGGGCCAGTGGCGCCGCGGGCTGGAAGACGCCGCGTTTCACCAGTTGAGTGAAATCGTCCTGGCCAGCCGCGCCGAGGTGGGCGAGCGTCCCCGGAATGCGCTGCGGCCCGACGAGACCATCTGGGGCCGCGGTCCGGCGCGCATCGAGCTGGGCGGCGGGTGGACGGACACGCCCCCCTATTCGCTCGAATACGGCGGGGACGTCACCAACGTGGCCATCAACCTCAACGGCCAGCCGCCCATCCACTGTTACTGCCGCGTCATCGACGAGCCGGTGATCCGCCTCAGCTCGATCGACGGCGGAACGCGAATCGAGATCCGGGAACTCGACGAGCTGCTGGATTTCCGGTGCCCGGGCGACCGGTTCGCACTTTCCAAGGCCGCCCTGGCCATTTCCGGGTTCTCGCCCCAAGTGGCCGATTGGCCCGCCGGCATTCCCTTGCGCGGGATGCTTGAGGAGTTCGGCGGCGGCATCGAACTGACCTGTCTGGTCGGGATTCCGAAGGGCAGCGGCTTGGGCACCTCGAGCATTCTGGGCGCGGTCATCATGGCCGTCATCCGGCGGCTGCTGGGGCGCGAACAGAACCAGCGGGAGATCTTCCACGAGGTGCTGCGCCTGGAGCAGGCGCTCACCACCGGCGGCGGCTGGCAGGACCAGGCGGGCGGGATCTATCCGGGGGCCAAGATCACCAGCACGCGGCCAGGCATATTCCCCGATCCGCTGGTCCACTACATTCCGGCCGATCTGCTGGACCCCAAGTCCAACGGCGGCTCGACGCTGCTCTATTACACCGGAATGACCCGGCTGGCGAAGGACATTCTGGCGCAGGTGGTGGCCAGCTTTCTCAACCGCGACCGCAGGGTCATGCGGGCGCTGGCCGAGGAGCACCTGGTAGCCCACTCGGTCGCGGACGCCATGGCCCGCAAGGATGCGGCCGTCTTCGGCCACTACGTGGACGCCGCCTGGGAACTGCAAAAGCGGCTCTGCGCCGACGTCACCAACGAGGCCATCGAGTCGCTGCTGGCCCGCATGCGGCCGTTCGTCCACGGCATGCGCATCTCGGGCGCCGGAAGCGGCGGGTTCCTGCTGATGATCTGCAAGTCGCCCCGGCACGCGGCCGAGGCGCGCGAGGAACTGGAGCGCGAGCCGCTCAACGAACGGGCCCGCTTCTTCGATTACGAGATCAATCACGCGGGTCTGGAAGTCACCACCTGCTGAGGCGAACATGCGCTATGCACTGATCCTGGCGGGCGGCTCGGGCACGCGGCTCTGGCCCATGAGCCGCCGCGCCACCCCCAAACAACTGATCCGGTTCATCGGGGGCAAGAGCCTGCTGGAGATCGCCGCCGAGCGGCTGGAGGGACTGGTTCCCCGCGGCAGCCGTTACGTGTGCGCCGCCGAAGAGCACCGGAGGGCGATTCTCTCGAGCCTCGACGGGTGGCCCGAAGAGCAGTTCCTCGGGGAGCCCGTTGGCCGCGACACTCTGAGCGCGGCCGGGTTCACCGCGGCCGTCCTGGCCCGGCGCGATCCCGAGGCCGTCATCGCCGTGTTCACGGCGGACCATGTGATCGAGCCGGTGGCGCAGTTCCAGGAGATCGTGGCCCGTGGCTACTCGCTGGTCGAGCGCTCGCCGGAGACGCTGGTGACCTTCGGCATCGCTCCGACGGGCGGCGCGACCGCTTACGGTTACCTGGAACTCGGCGATGCGATTGAGGGCGGCGCCCGGGTGGTCCGGCAGTTTCGCGAAAAGCCCGACGCGGTTACGGCCGCGGCGTACTTCAGCGCCGGCCCCGAGCGCTACCTCTGGAACAGCGGGATGTTCGTATGGCGCGCCTCGAGGCTGCTCGATTCGATCCGCCGTTACCGGCCGCGGGTCCACGACGGCCTCTCGCGCATCGCCGAGATGTGGGACACGCCGCAACGCTCCGCCGTGCTCGCGGAAACCTACCCGGCCCTGGAGAAAGTCAGCGTGGACTATGCCGTGATGGAGCCGGCTTCCCGCGATTCTTCGCTGCGGGTCGCGGCCATCCCCATGCCGCTGCGCTGGCTCGATGTCGGCTCCTGGCCGATGTTCGCCAAGACCTGCGCCACGGACGAGAACGGAAACGCGCTGGCGGCGGAGGCTCGCGTCATGGTCGGGACCTCGAACACGCTGGTGGCCTCGATCGACCCGAAGCACCTCATCGCGACCATCGGCTGCCAGGACCTGGTCGTCATCCATACGCCCGACGCGACGCTGGTCTGCCGCGCCGACTCGACCGAAGCCGTCAAGGAGCTTCAGCGCCTGGTCGCCGAGCGCTTCGGCGGAGAGTACGTCTGAGATGAACGAACCTTTGCCGCTGACGCCGTCGCTGCGGGAGAAGATCTGGGGCGCCACCGAAACCAGCCCCTGGTTTCCACGCTCCGGGCTACGGATCGGCGAGGTGTGGTTTCTGTCCGAGCGAGAGCCGCTGCCGATCCTGGTGAAGTTCATTTTCACCTCGGACAAGCTCTCCGTCCAGGTGCATCCCGACGACGCCTATGGCCAGGCTCACGAGAACTCTCCGGGGAAGACCGAGATGTGGCACGTCCTCCGCGCCGAGCCGGGCGCGGCGATCGCGGTAGGATTGCAGCGGGAGATCTCGCGGGAGGCCTTGCGCGAGGCGGCGGTCTCGGGCGAGATCGAGAGTCTTCTCAACTGGATTCGGGTCCAGCCGGGGGACACCATCTTCGTGCCGGCGCGCACGATCCACGCCATTGGCGCCGGCATCGCGCTGTGCGAGATCCAGCAGCAGTCGGATGTCACCTACCGGATCTACGATTACGGGCGCGCGCGCGAGCTTCACCTCGATAGGGGCATCGAGGTCGCCAGCCTCTCCACGCATCCCGGCAAGAGCGTCCCATCCCCATTGGCCCAGGGCGAGTGGAGGCTGGCGGCTTGCCCCTATTTCGTCACCGACCTGATCGAACTCGCTTCGCCCAGGCGATTCTCTCCGGCGGGACGCCGCTCCCAGATTCTCACCGTGCTCGAAGGCAGCGGCAATCTGGGCAGCAGCCCCTTCGGGCCAGGACAAGCCTGGCTGGTTCCCCCCGAAGCGGACGACTTCCCGGTCCAACCTGAATCGAAGGCCCGGTTATTGCGGACCTACCTTCCCTGACCTTGTGGATGCTGGCGACCGAGCCGAAGGTAGAGCAGGGCGCGCTCTACTTACAGGCTTGGCAAACCCAATCGGGCCAGACTGTCTTGGAGGAGTCTCAGATCGAACCGTATCCCCTGCCGGAGCAGGTCTATGTAAGTCTGGCGCAGGTCGGAAAGGAGACCCTTCCTGGCGCCCTTCGAACCTCCTCGGCGCCGGGCAGTCCCCGGCCCACGATCGTCACCTCATGACGCACTTCGGCTGGGATCAGAATCCGCCCGTAAAGCAAGGCAAGAAGATTCAACCGGCCAACTCGGGCGAGGGATATGAGCGGGGAGGAGTCTGAAACGACGATCACAAACCGAGTCGTCCCAGCGTTCGTCGGTCCGCCTCCAGGTCAGCCGCGCCATAATGGAGCGGGACATTGTGCCGGGCCGCGAACTCCATGAATTGCTCGACTGGCATGTGACACAATTCGGCGCCACGTCCCAGGGAGACCCTGTCCTCCCGGTATAGTTCCAGTGCGAGCAGTCTGGCTGCCTCCGCCGATACGTTTTCGGGGCTCAGCCCTGCCACCCTGGCGAGCTCCGCAGGGAGATCCACCCGCACAGTATCCATACCTTCAAAGTACACCACGCAGGCTGTCCGCGCGGCAACCGCAGCGGCGTCACGAAGGTTCGGGTGACGTGCCGGGAGGCCGCCGGGCCACGCTGAGGAGCTTGTTGAGGCCGTCGATGTAGGCTTTGGCGCTGGCTTCGATCACGTCGGTCGAGGCGCCGCGCCCCATGACTCTGCGGCCCTCTTGCTCGAGGTGCACCGTGACCTCGCCGATCGCTTCGGTGCCGCTGGTGACGGCGCGAATCTCATATTGCGCCAGTTTGGCCGAGCTGTTCGTCACTTCGGCAATGGCCCGGCACACGGCGTCCACCGGGCCGTCTCCGATGGCGGCGCCTTGCTTGACTTCCTCGCCGACGCGAAGCCTCACCGTCGCGGTCGGGATGGCGGAGGTGCCGCTGTAGATTTGCAGATAGTCGAGGTGGTAGATTTCCGGGACCGGGTGGATCTCGTCGTGGAGGATGGCGACCAGGTCCTCGTCGAAGACCTCCTGCTTCTTGTCCGCCACCACCAGGAATCGCTGGTAGGTCAGGTCCAGCTCCTCCTGCGAGAGCGCGTATCCGAGTTTTTCGAGGCGGTCGCGAAGACCGTGGCGCCCGGTGCGCGCCGTCAGGACCACGCGGCTTTCCGAGAAGCCTACGTCCTCGGGGCGCATGATCTCGTAAGTCTCGCGGTCCTTCAGAAACCCATCCACGTGGATGCCCGAACTGTGAGAGAAGGCGTTGCCTCCCACGACCGCCTTGTTGGGAGGGACCGCCATTCCAAGCATGTCGGAAACCAGGCGGCTGGTCCGGCAAAACTCGCGGGATTCGATGCCGGTGTGGACTCCGAAATAGTCGCCGCGGGTGCGAATGGCCATCACGACTTCCTCCAGCGCGGCGTTGCCGGCCCGCTCGCCGATCCCGTTGACGGTGCCCTCCACCTGGCGGGCGCCGTTCCGCACGCCAGCCAGCGCATTGGCCACCGCCAGTCCCAGATCGTTATGGCAGTGGACGCTGATGGTGGCCCGATCGATGCCCGGCACCTTCTCCCGGATGGCGCGAATCAGAGCGCCGAACTGCTCCGGCACGGCGTAGCCGGTGGTGTCGGGAATGTTGACCACGGTGGCGCCGGCCTCGATGGCCGCCTCCAGCATCTCGAACAGGTACGCGGGATCGGCGCGGCCGGAGTCCTCCGCGTAGAACTCGACATCGTCGGTATACGTCTTGGCAAGCCTGACCGCGTTGGCCGCCATTTCCAGGATCTTAACCTTCTTCTCAGCGAGGGTTGTCCCGTACTTGTCGTCCCGGAACTTCCCCGTGATATGGATGTCGGAGACGCCAATCCCGGTGTGGATGCGGGGCCGCCTGGCCTTGGCCAGCGCCCTTCCGCAGGCCTCGATGTCGCTGGGCACGGCGCGCGACAGGGCGCAAATCACGGGACCCTCGATCTCCCGCGAGATCAGTTGCACCGCCTCGAGATCCTCCGGCGATGACGCGGGATACCCGGCCTCGATGATATCGACGTTGAGCCGGGCTAACTGCCGGGCGATGGTCAGCTTCTCTCTGCTCCCCAGCCGGGTTCCGGCGGCCTGCTCGCCATCTCTCAATGTCGTGTCAAACACGTATACTTTCTCGGACATGACACACTCCCTCCCCGCGTGCCGCGCCGCAACAAACGCGACGCGGGGGAAATGTTTCCGCGGTGAAACTCCAGCTTAGCAGCCTGTGGTGAAAGTCGGGAACAACTCATCGCGGGGAAGTCACGACGAAGCGGGCTCGGAGCGCTTGCGGGTCGAGCGAGTGGCTCGCCGCGAGGAGTTCGTACTCCAGCGGTTCGACCGTCATCCGCGACATCTGAGCGTCGTAATAAGCGAGGCGCAGAACGGGCAGCTCGCAAGTGCAAGTGCGGACCTGGCCCGCGGGAACGGCAATGCGGCCAAACGCCTTCAGTTCCCTGGCGGCGCGCTCGACGGTGGAGCCGGGAGCGCGAACGTAGATCTGAACCACTTCTTCACCGTCGCGGGCGCCGGTGTTCGCGACCTCCACGGAAACATGGAGCGTGTCGCCGGGAGAAACTTCGCTGCGATCCAAAGTGAGGCGGCGGTATTGGAACGTCGTGTAGCTCAGGCCGAAGCCGAAAGGAAAGGCGGGCGCAACCCGGTCGCGCTCGAGCTTGCGATAGCCGTGCCACAGGTCGTATTCAATCTGTTCCGCCTCCGGGTCGAAGTGGGGAAGATCGCCGGCCGAGCGCGGCGCCACGAACGGCAGCTTGCCGCCGGGGTTCACCGTTCCGAGGAGAACGTCGGCCAGCGCGCGGCCGCCCTCCATGCCCGGATACCAGAGCATCAGAATGGCGGCCACGGCGTTCTTCCAGTTCTCCACGATCACCGCACTCCCCGCCATGATGGCGACGATGCAGCGCGAATTGACGGAGGCGGCGGCGAGGATCAGGTCCTCGTCCTCCGGACGCAACGCCAGCGACCTCCGGTCCCCGCCGCGAGAAAAGCCGGTCGATGTCTGCACGCGGGCGATCGCTCCCTCGAGCCCGGGCGGAGGGGGCGGCGGTCTGAGGATCGAGAACATCGGAGCGAGATCGGTGTCGATGAATTCGCCCTCGTCCTCGTGAGTGTAGCCGGCGACCAGCAGCACGGCATCGGCGCCGCGTGCGATTTCCGCGGCCCTGCGAAGATCGGATCCGTCGTCGTGGACTACCTCCACGTCCGGACTCAGCGCTTCTCGAACGCCAGCGAGCGGCGTGACCACATAGGCGGGGCGGGTATTGCTGGAGCCGCCATCGCCGGTGTTGGGCGCGTCCGCGAGGCGCCCGAGAATGGCCAGCTTCTTGATCCCCTGCAACGGGAGAACGCCGTCGTTCTTGAGCACGACGATGCTCTTGGCAGCAGCTTCGCGCGCCAGGGCGCGATGTTCCGCGCAGCCGACGACCGAGCGGTCCGCCGCCGGCGTGCCGCGAAATCGAAGCTGCTGGCGAACCAGCCGCAACACGGCGTCGTCGATCCGCTCGAGGGGAACTTCGCCGCGCTCCACCAGCCCCCGAAGATCGCGATCGAAGTGCAGCCGGAAGGGCATCTCGAGGTCCTGTCCCGCGAGAATGGCGGTTTTGGAGTCGCGCAGGCCGAAGATGAAGTCGGTCAGGATGAAGCCGCGAAAGCCCCACTCGTTTTTCAGAAGGTCCGCCAGCAATTCCCGATTCTGCCCGCACCACTCGCCGTTGGCGCTGTTGTAGGCGCTCATCACGGCGGCAACACCCTCCTCGACCACCCGGCGGAAGTGCCAGGTATAGATCTCGCGCAGGGCGCGGGGGTGGACCTTCACGTCGACCTTGAACCGGGCGTTTTCGATGGAATTGAGCGCGAAGTGTTTGACGCAGGCCATGGCGTGCCGCTGGACGCCGCGGGTGACGGCAGCGCCGAGCTCGCCGACGTGAACCGGGTCCTCGCCATAGGTTTCCTGCGCGCGGCCCCAGGCGGGATGCCGCAGCAGGTTGATGCAGACTCCGCCGAAGAGGTTTCCGCCGAGCGCGCGCAGCTCGCGGCCGATGGCCTCGCCGATGCGTTCCTCCAAGCCGGTATCCCAGGCGGCCCCGCGGGCCATGGCGACCGGAAACGTGGTCGCGCCGCTCAGAACGATGCCGCGCGGGCCGTCGCAGAAGCGAATGCCCGGCAGCCCGAGGCGCGGAAGCTCGGCGGCGTTCCAGGTGTGCGTGCCATAGCCGCCGCCCACGATGTCAACCAGTCCGGACCAGAACGGCGTGCTCCCCGAGAGCATCCCGATCTTCTCCTCGAGCGTGAGCTCGGCGAGAATCTGGCGGGCCTCGGCATCGAAACCCTGGCCGGATTCCCTCGGATACTGTGTATCGATCATGCGTCCAGGATAACGCCAGGATTACACTGGCAGATGCGAGGTGAATATGAGCACTCCTGTTTCGAGCCGGCGGCAATGGCTCCGGCAAGCCGGCGCGGCCGTTGCCGTTGCAGGCACACTGAGCGGGGCCGCGCGGCCTCTTGCGGTTCGCGCCTTCGAGCCCGACGGCAAACCGGCGAGCGCGGAGCACCTCAAAACGCTTCTTCTGACCGACCCTAGCGGCCAGCCCTACCACGTGCAACCCAAAGTGCAGGCGGACGGCACAGCCACCATCGAACTCCCCAACGGCAAGTTCGAAATGACGATGATCCTGCCAGTGCGGGATTTCGGGCGGGTCTACCTGTATGCCGATAACGGCGGCGCACTGTACCCGCCATCCAGCGCGGGTGAGCTGCTGCTCAACTACGAATTCGCCCGCAGCCGGGCGGCCTTCGTCCGGCGATACGTGAAGGCGGCGCAGGTTGAGGGCGTGGCATCCAGTTCCCAGCTCACCGAGCGGCTGAACCGCGGCGAAGCGGCCCTGGCGCGCGCTTCGGACGCTGCCGAGCCTGCGGCGCGCGCCGGGCACTCGAACGATTCGCTGGCCGACACCCTGTGGGCGGGCGAGATGGCGGCGGTCGAACGGGCGCGGCATCGTATCGGGCGCAACGAGCCGCGGCCCGGCTTCCTGTTTGGCTGCAACGCCTTCCGCTATGCCAGATCGGATGAGTACGCGCGCCTGTACCGCGACCTCTTCAATTTCGCCACCCTCCCGTTCTACCGCGCCACCACCGAGAAGGTGGAAGGCAACGTGGACTACAGCGCCGTGGACGCCATCCTCGAAAGGATGGCCGGAACCGGGATTCTCACCAAGGGACATCCGCTCGTCTGGTTCCACCGTGCGGGCATTCCGGAGTTTCTCAAGAAGAAATCCTGGGCGGAGATCAAACAGAGCTGCCGCGATTACATTCTGCGCAGCGTGGGCCGCTATCGCTCGCGCATCCATGCCTGGGATGTCATCAACGAGGCGCACGATTGGGCCAACGAGCTGGGCTTCGATCAGCAACAGCTCCTGGAACTCTCGCGGCTGGCCGCGGAGGTCACACGCGTGGCCGACCCCACGGCTTTCCGCGTGATCAACGCCTGCTGCACCTGGGGCGAGTACGTGGCCGAGGGCAAGAGTTACTTCGGCCCGCTGCACGAGCCCATTCGAACACCGCTCGAGTACTACCACGCGCTGGAGGCAGCGCGAATCTCGTATGAGGCCATCGGACTTCAGCTCTACAACCCGGTGCGGGACATGCTGGAAATCGAGCGCCTGATGGAGCGGTTCTTCGTGTTCGGAAAGCCCGTCCACATCACCGAGCTCGGTGTGCCGTCCACCAGCGCCCACGCGAAGGACAGGGCTACCGAGAAACTGTGGCATGGCGCGGAGTGGACCGGGAAGGCGCAAGCGGATTGGGTGGAGCAGTTCTACACCATCTGCTACAGCAAGCCGCAAGTGCAGGCGGTCACGTGGTGGGATTTCTCGGACCCGGCTTTCACCCGCGATGGCGGATTGGTGGATGAGAAGTTCCTGCCGAAGGAGGCTTACGAGCGTCTGAAGCGCCTGATCGCATCCTGGAAAGGATGATCCCGCTCCCTCACACTGAAGAGGGCGCGGCCGGTTTGGCGCGCGAACCGAATGCACTTCCGGAGTGCCTTCCGATATGATTTGAGAGGTCGTCGCGGCGCCGGTGTGCCGCTGATATGAGCATTGGCATTCTCATTCAGGTTCACGACGGCATCGTGCTGGCCTCCGACAGCGCGTCTACCCTCATGGTTATGACGCCGTAGGGCGGACAGGGCGTCCTCACTGTCTATAACAACGCCAACAAGATCTTCAACTTGCATAAGGGCAGGCCGATTGGGTGTGTCGCTTTTGGCGCAGGCAGCATCGGTAACGCCTCCGTGGCCACGCTGCTGAAGGACTTCCGGGCACGGCTGAAGAAGGTTGGCGGCGCCGCCCCGCCCCCCTTCGATGTGGACAACTTCAGCATGGAAGCTGCTGCTGCTGCTCTCTCTGCTTTCCTTGAGTCCGAGTGTGACCAAGTACAGCCCCCAAATCCAAAGCCCACGCTGGGCATTCTCATCGGAGGCTACTCCAGCGGCCAGAGCCTGGCCGAAGGCTGGAACGTGACCATCCGTGGAGGGAAGGCCGACAAACCCAGTCGCTTACGGGCAGAGGGTGAAGTCGGAATCAACTGGGGTGGTGAGGCGGAGGCGGTGGCTCGGCTCGTACTGGGATTCAGCCCTCGCTTGCCCTTATTGTTGGGCACCGTGATCAAGACAAATCAGCCGGAAGTGATCTCTCAGATCGAAAGCACGCTCCGCCAGAAGCTCCAGGCTCCGATTGTCTTTCCGCCCATGCCAATTCAGGATGCGATTGATCTTGCGGAGTTTCTGGTCCACGTGAATATCGTGTTCTCCCGTTTTACCCCGGGTGCGCCGACCGTGGGCGGGCCGATCGAAATCGCGGTCATGACGAAGCACGAGGGGTTCAAGTGGATCAAGCGGAAGCACTACTATGACGTACAATTAAACAGGGAGTCGGCGCATGATTGAAATCGACATCGAGAGACTGGAGCGAGAACTTGTCTCCGGCACACATGCAATGTTGGTGTCCAGCAGTCAGTCCCCTCCCCCACCAGTCAGCTCTGCGGCGGTGGACGGCATCTCGTCCGCTGGCTTGTTCACGCACTCCTTGTTGGCCGCGTTCCTTGGGACCATGATGCTTGGCGGCGCGTCAGTTCCCACGCGGGAACCGGGCCCGCCGAACATCCTCTTTGAAGTCTTAACGCCGCTCGACGTATCCACCGTCCGACGATCCGAGACAGCCGAGCGTTTTCTGGAGTTGCGCCGGCGAATAGTCCAGTCTGGCATCCCGCTCCTGGATGACGAAGAGCTTCGGCAGGAAATCAGCGAGCGCAAGGGTACCAGGGTCTGACCTCGGGATTGTGCGAACCTACCTCGACTCCGGAGTTCTGATCGCGGCAGCACGAGGGAAGGGCCAGCTCAGCCAACGTGCTCTCGCCGTTCTCACCGACGAGTCGCGCGAGTTCGTCTGTAGTGAGTACGTGCGTCTGGAGATCATCCCAAAACCGACTTTCTTCAAGTACCGGGCAGAAATCGAGTTTTACGAAGCCTGTTTTGCGAGAGTTCACATGTGGCTCAGCTACGCCGTTGACCACCTGGAGCGTGGCTTCGAGGAGGCCTGTCGGCGATTGATGCGGTGCACATCGTAGTCGCCACCCAGAGCGGCGGTGAGGAGCTGATCACGACGGAGAAGCCCACCGAGGCAATTCATCGCAGCAATCTGGTTCGGATTGTTTCCATTGACACGGAGTAGTCGAGACTTCGACGCTCCGCGCTCACACTTGCAGCACGTCGTCGTTGCGGGCAACCAGGGATATGTCTTGGGATTCACTCCTGGTTTCTCGACGTTGGGGGCCTCGCGCTAAGCTGGCCTCGCAGCCTCCGGGGTGCACCGGGGAGCCGACTCTGTTCCGGGAAAAGGGCGCGGCCGATCTGTCGCGCGAACCGAACGGACTTCCGGAGTGCCTTCCGATATGATCTGAGAGGTCGTCGCGGCGCCGGTGTGCCGCCGACATGAGCATAGGCATTCTCATACAGGTTCACGACGGCAGCGGTCGAGCGAAGTGGACATGTTGTTTGGTGACAGGCCCTCAGCATCACCGCAGCAGATCTTCGAGTTGGAGCTTGGCGTCGGTCTTGGCGTCGCGGTACTTCACGATAACCGGGGTGTAGAGAGAGATTCCCCAATCTTTGCCCGGGCCGCGGGGGATGGCGCGCGCGCCGGCCACCACCACGGCTTCCTCGGGAACGATCAGGGGCTCGTCGGCGCTCGCGGCGTAGACTTCGCCGCGCACCAGGTCGTACACCGGCGTCGAGCGGTTCAGAATCGTGCCCGTGCCCAGCACCGCGCGGCGCTTGACCACCGTTCCTTCGTAGACGCCGCAGTTGCCGCCCACCAGCACTTCGTCCTCGACGATCACCGGCAGCGCGCCCACCGGCTCGAGCACGCCGCCGATCTGCGCCGCCGCCGAAATGTGGCAATTCCTCCCGACCTGCGCGCAACTGCCCACCAGCGCGTGCGAATCCACTAGCGTGCCCTCGCCGACGTACGAGCCCACGTTGATGTACATCGGCGGCATGCAGGTGACGCCCCGGCCGACGTAGCAGCCGTCGCGAATGCTCGAGCCGCCGGGCACGATGCGCACCCCGCTCTCCAGCGCCAGCCGTTTCACCGGGTAGGTGGACTTGTCGAAGAACGGCTGCCGCCGGGCGTCCACCGACATGTCGGTGAGCGTTCCCATGCGGAACCCGACCAGCACGCCCTTCTTGACCCACGCGTTCACGCGCCAGCCGCTCTTGGCGGACGGGTCGGGCTCGGCGGCGCGCGCCTCCCCGCGGTTCAGCGCGGCTTTGAACGCCTCGAACAGGCGGAAATGCTCTTCCGTGTAGCTTTCCGGTTTCTCGTCGAACAGCCTCTCGATGTCAGCTTGCAGCATGGGCGTGAACGAGGCCGAGGCTCTCGAGCACCTTCTGGATCCGGACCAGGTTCTCGGGCTTGGGAGGAACCATGGGCAACCGCCACACCGGATCGAGCAGTCCCATGAGTCCCATGGCGGCCTTCACCGGGATGGGGTTCGACTCGACGAAGTTGATTTCCATGAGCGGCAGGTACTTCTTCTGCAACTCCCGCGCGGCGGGGAAATCGTTCGCCAAACACAGGCGGACCAGGCGCGCCATCTCGGAGGGAATCTCGTTGCCGGCGGTCGAAATCAGCCCGCGCCCGCCCACCGCGATCACCGGCAGCGCCAGGGCATCGTCGCCCGAAAGCACGTGGAACCGCTCGGGCGTCTGCGCGACGATCGAGGAGATCTGGGCGATGTTGCCCGAGGCCTCTTTCACGGCCACGATGTTGTCGATCTCGGCCAGCCGCTTGAAGGTAGCCGGCTCGACGTTGATCCCGGTGCGCCCTTGCACGCTGTAAACGATGATGGGCAGCCCTACGGCGGAGGCGATCGCCTTGTAGTGCTGGTACAGGCCCTCCTGCGTGGGCTTGTTGTAGTAGGGCGTCACCGAGAGGATGCCGCTCACGCCCAGCGCTTCCACCTCGCGCGCCAGCTCGATCACCTCGGCGGTGTTGTACCCGCCCGCGCCCGCCACCACCGGAACCTTCCCCTGCGCCTCCTCGAGCGTGATCTCGACCACCCGCAGGTGCTCGGCGCGGGTCAGCGTGGGATTCTCGCCCGTGGTGCCGCAGGGGACCAGGAAATCCATCCCCGCTTCGATCTGCCGCCGCACCAGCCGGCGCAGCGCCTCTTCGTCCAGCGAGAAATCTCTCCGAAACGGCGTCACCAGGGCCGTTCCGCATCCTGTGAACATCGTCAGACCTCCTTGAACAGCACGTCGCTGAACTCGAAGAACCCGCTTTTCCCGGCCACCCATCGCGCCGCCTTCAGCGCGCCGCGGGCGAACCCTTCGCGGCTGCGCGCCGTGTGCCGCAGAGTGATGCTATCGGCTGCGGAGTCGAACCCGATCTCGTGCGTGCCGGGGTGCCGGCCCGCGCGGTTGGACGCCGTAGAGATCGGACGCGCATAGCCCGCCTTCTTCATTTCTTCGACCAGCTTGAGCAGTGTACCAGAGGGCGCGTCCTTCTTGGCGGCGTGGTGGATTTCCCAGGCCCAGGCCCCGTAGTCCTCCTCGGCCGCCAGCAGCCGCGCCGCCTCCGCCACCAGCCGGGAGAACACGTTCACCCCGATCGAATAGTTCGGGCTCCACACCAGTCCGACGCCGCTCCGCTCGACGGCCGCCTTCACCCGTCCGATTTCGCCCAGCCAGCCGGTCGTCCCGATCACCATGTTCACGCCCAGCGCCGCAATGCGCTTGACGTTCTCCACCGTCGCCGAGGGAACGGAGAACTCGATGGCCACGTCCACGCCGGCGAAGTTCTCCGCGGTGATGCCGGAGAAATCGGCGTTGTTGAACTCGTCGAGTTTCAGCACGACGCTGAACCCAAACTCGGGCGCGAGCTGTTCGATCAGCCGCCCCATCTTGCCGTAGCCCACAATCGCCAGGTTCATTCAAACACCGCCGGGTCGAGTTCGCGGAAGAACTCATTGTGCAACAGGCGCACCGCCTGGAGCACGTCCGTTTCGGCCACCACCACGCTCAGGTTCCACTGCGAGCCGCCCTGGGAAACCATGAGCACGTTGACCGGGCTGAGCGCCGTGAACACCCGCGCGCCGATGCCCGGCGTGTAGCGGATATTATCTCCCACCACGCACACGATTGCCCGGTTGTGCTCGACGGAGACCTCGGCGAACTGTCCGAGTTCCGCGCGGATCTCGGCCAGGCGCCGGGTGCTGTCGATGGTGGCGGAAACGCTGACCTCCGATGTCGAGACCACGTCCACCGGAGTCTCGTAGCGATCGAACACCTCGAAGATGCGGCGCAGGAAGCCGTAGGCCATCAGCATGCGCGTCGAGTGGATGTTGACCACCGTGATGCGCTTCTTGCAGGCGATCGACTTGACCGGGTTGGCGCTGGGCACCGCCTGGCGAACGATCCGCGTGCCCGGCGCTTCCGGCCGGCGGGAGTTCAGAATCATCACCGGGATGTTCTTCTCGACCGCCGGCAGCACCGTGGCCGGATGCAGGACCTTGGCGCCGAAGTAGGCCAGCTCGGCGGCCTCGGAGAACGATATCACCTTGAGCCGGCGCGCTTCCGGCACGCTGTCCGGGTCGGCGGTCATCATGCCGTCGACGTCGGTCCAGATCTGGATTTCCTCAGCCCCGATGCCGGCTCCCACGATGGCCGCGGTGAAGTCCGAGCCGCCGCGCCCGAGCGTGGTCGTGACGCCGTCCTCGGTCGCGCCAATGAAGCCGCCCATCACCACCACCTGGCCGCCGCGCGCCGCTGGCGCGACCTCCCCGTCCAGCCGGGCGCAGGTTTCCGCGTAGAGCGGCACGGCCTGCGTATGCCGCCTGTCGGTCACGATCAGGCGGCGCGAATCGACGTGCACCGCATCCATGCCCGCGGCGCGAAATGCCAGCGCCACGATGCGGCTCGACAACCGCTCCCCGTAACTTGAGATGGTGTCGATCGAGCGCGGCGTCAGCTCCCCCATCACCGCCAGGCCGCTGATCAATTGGCCCAGTTCCTCGAAGTGCTCGTGAATCAGGGCCTCGAACTCGGGAGCCTGCTCGGGGACGAGCAGCGGCCCCGCCTCGGCCACGTGATACTCGCGCAGCGCCCGCCACTGCTCCAGCGCCCGCTCGCGCTTCCCCGCGGCCGCCTCCGAGGCCATCGCCAGCAGCGTGTTGGTGGTCTTTCCCATCGCCGAGACCACCACCACGGGCTGCCGCTCCAGCCGCGCCTGGACAATCCCCGCCACTCGCCGGATGGCGGCCGCCGATTCGATCGACGTGCCGCCGAATTTCATTACGATCATTAGTCCAGGAGTCCTTCCGAGCGCATCAGCTCGGCGTTGAGAACGGCGGCGCCCGCCGCGCCCCGGATGGCGTTGTGTCCCAGCGCGACAAACTTGTAGCCCAGCGCCGGGCACGGCCGCAGGCGGCCCACAAACGCGGCCATCCCCCGCTCCCGCCCGGCGTCGCGCCGTGGCTGCGGCCGGTCGCGCTCTTCCATGTAGATCACCGGCTGCGCCGGGGCGCTCGGCAACTGGCGCTCCTGCGGCACGCCGGTGAAGCCGCGGAAAGCGGCGATCAGCTCCTGCTCGGAAGGCTTGGCCGAGAGCTCGACGGAAACCGTGATCGTGTGCCCGTCCACCACCGGCACGCGGTTGCAGTGCGCGCTCACGCGCGCGGCCAGCGGCTCGATGTGGTCGCCCCGGAAATCGCCCAGGATCTTCTGCGTCTCCTGCTGCACCTTCTCCTCTTCCCCTCCGATGAAGGGAATGACGTTGGCGTTGATGTCCATACTGGCGACGCCCGGGTACCCCGCGCCCGAGATGGCCTGCATCGTGGTCGCCACCACCCGCGTGATGCCGAAAGGCTTCAGCGGCCCCAGCGCCAGCGTCAGCGCCACCGCCGAGCAGTTCGGGTTGGTCACGATCTGCCCGTTCCAGCCGCGCCGCCGCCGCTGGAGCGGGATCAGTTGCAGGTGGCCGGGATTCACCTCCGGCACCAGCAGCGGAACGTCCGTTTCCATACGGTGGTTCCGCGAGTTCGACACCACGAAGTGCCCGGCCTGGGCAAAGGCCTGCTCGATTTCGGTGGCCACCGAGGCGTCCGTCGCCGAGAAGACCAGCCGCGGCGCGTTGCCCGGCTTGCACTCCTCCACACGCAGGTCCGCCACCGGCGGCGGCATCACGCCGTCCAGCCGCCAGCTTGTCGCATCGCGGTACTTCTTTCCCGCCGAGCGGTCGCTGGCCCCGACCCAGGTCAATTCGAACCAGGGATGATTCTGCAAGAACTTCACGAAATGCTGGCCCACCATGCCGGTGGCGCCCAGGACGCCGACTTCGATTTTCTGCATAGGAACTATCCGCTGACGGCGGTCAGCCTTTTCACCATCCTCGCGTAAATGTCGACAGCCTCGAAGAGCTGCCGCTTGGGAACCTTTTCTTCGAGCGTGTGCGCTACGTGGATATCGCCCGGGCCGATCAGGAAGGCCTCGCCCCAGGCGCCGCCGAACGCCGGAATGTCCGTTGTGAACGCGACCACCGTCGTCGGCAGGTCATCGAGCGCGTTCAGGCGCACGGCAGGCACGGACAGCACCTCGATCGCCTCGGCGCGTCCCGCCGTCGCCCCGCGGACCGCCGCCCGGATTGGATCGGCCTCCGAGACCAGCCGGAACATGATCCCCGCCCGCGCCTCGTCGGCGACCACGTTCGGCGCCCGACCGCCCGAAATCGTTCCGATGTTCAGCGTGCCGCGGCCCAACACCGGGTCCTCGGGCAGCGGAATCCGCCGGATCGCTTCGAGCGCGTCCAGCAGCTTGTCGATCGCCGATTCGCCCAGCTCCGGATAGGCCGAGTGCGCCATCCGCCCGTGCGCCGCAATCTCGTACCGGAGCGTCCCTTTCGACCCCAGCGCCAGCTTGTTTTCCGTCGGCTCTCCGTTGATCAGGTAGCGCGAGCCCCGCGATTCCCGAGCCGCCGCGTACGCCCCGGCGCTGTTCCGCTCCTCGCCGGCCACGAACAGCAGCCCGAAATCCCGTTTTCCTTCCCCGAGCAGCCGCTCCGCGGCGCCAATCATCGAAGCGATGATTCCTTTGGCGTCGCACGCGCCGCGCCCGTAAATGCTCTCGTCATCCTCGCGCGAGGGAAAGAACGGCGGCACGACGTCCATGTGCGTCGAAAGCGTCGCCACCGGCGCGCCCCAGCAGGCGAACACGTTGAACCGCCCAGGCTTGACCGGCATGGCCTCGGCGCGGCCGCCGGTGCGCGCGGCCAGGGCCGAGAGGTAGTCCAGCAGATACGAACCCACCTCGCCCTCGTGGTCCGTGATCGACTCGATATCCACCAGCGCCCGTGTGAGCTCGACGACGTTCATCTTCTTCCCTGTGAATCGGGGCGCCTCGGGAGGGAATAAGAAGGGGGCGAGCCCCTCCACCTCCGATAGCGCTCCATCCGGGTCCTCTCAGACGCCGGATGACAGTGGGCAGGTCTTGTCCTTACCCCCCAACCGCCCGGGAGTGCGCTTCCCGGACGACTTCGGCGGAGTTTCCCGTACGGCCCTTCCGCCGTGAGGCGGACTGCCGCGCGGTTAGCGCCCCGTTCAACGGGCCTCCGAAGCTACTCGGAACACCAGACCCGGCTACTGATGGCCTCCGCGCCTCTATCGAAATAACCTTCAGGATAACACGCCCGCCCTGCGTGGAGTGACTCGGATCTGGTAGGATAAGGCTCCAGCCTTGTCCCAGCGCCTGAAAACCATCTCGCTTGCCGCCGCCCTGTTCGCGGCGAACCTCTGGGTAGCGAAGGAACTGCTTACTTCCGAGTTCATCGGTCATATGGGCTCGATTGAGGGCACCCACATCGCCCTCGGTCGGTTCGTCCTCAAGCACTGGCCGGATCTGTTCTGGTTCCCGCTGTGGTACTGCGGAGTGCCTTTCCAGAACACTTATCCTCCGCTTCACCCGTTCGCAGTGGCCGCAACCGCGGGCCTGTTCGGCCTCTCGCCCGCCCATGCCTACCACGCTCTGACGGCGGTCTTTTATGCCCTTGGGCCGGTGACCCTGTTCCTGCTGGCGCTCAAGCTGTCCGGCTCCCGCGCCTACAGCCTGGCCGCCTCGCTGATTTATTCCTTCAGTTCCCCGGCGGCCTTGCTGATCCCCGCCGTCTCGCGCGATGTGGGTGGCGTTTGGCACGGGCGCCGCTTACAGGATCTAGTCCAATACGGCGAAGGGCCGCATATCGCCGCAATGACTCTGCTCCCCGTGGCGCTGCTGTTGCTCGTGGTTGCCTTTCAGAAGCGCCGGCCCGCGTGGTGGATTCTGGCGGCGGCGGGACTGGCTTCCGTCGTCCTGACCAACTGGCTCGGCGGGTTCGCGCTGGCCCTGGCGGCGGCCGCGTGGCTGCTGTCCGGTGGGGGCGGCGTGGGGCCCAGGAAATGGCTCATCGCGATCGGGCTCGGGTTATACGCCTACGTGATTTCGTGCTCCTGGCTCCCTCCCTCCACGATTCAGGCCACCTTTGCGAACGAGATGCGGGCGGGCGGTTCCCCAGCCCTGGCGCCGTGGGCGTTCACCGTGGCCGGCTTGCTCCTCGTGGGGGTCCTGGTCTGGCTGCTCCGCCGATTCAAAGCGCCGCCGGCTCTCGCGTTCTCCGTCCTCTTCCTGTTCCCGCTGGCATGGCTGACGCTGTCCGCGGAGTGGGCCCGAGTCTTGATCCTGCACCAGGCGGGGCGCTGCCACCTGGAGATGGAGATGGGCATCGCGCTGGCGGCAAGCTTCGGCGCGAAACTGGTCCTGGACGCGGCCTCGGTGCGTGTGCGCACAGCGGTTGCCTGCGCCCTCCTGATCCTGGCCTGCTATGCGGCCGTGCGTTACCGCGACTATGCTCTCGGTCTCGACCGCCCCATCGATATCCGTCAAACCATCGAATATCGCGAAGCCCAATGGATTTCCGCGAACCTGGACGGCCACCGGGTCCTGGCGCCCGGCTCGGTCGGATTCTTTCTGAACGTGTTTTCGGATACCCCGCAATTCGGCGGCGGCTACTACCAGTCCCTGGTGAACTCCGTTTACCCGCACCTCGACTTCCAGATCTTCTCCGGCCAAAACGCCGGCCCCGAGGAGGGTCCCATCGCAGTCCTGCTGCTGAAGGCGATGGGAGTGGATGCCGTCGGCGTCAGCGGGCCGCACGGGCGGGAGGTGTACAAGCCGTTCAACAACCCCAGGAAGTTCGAAGGCATCCTTCCCGAGCTCTGGCGCGACGGCGACGACGTCATCTACCAGGTTCCGCGGCGCTCGCGCTCTCTGGCGCACGTCGTGCTTCCGGCGGATCTGCCACCGCGGCAGCCCGAGAACGGGCTGGATCTGGATCCGATCCGGCCGTACGTCCGCGCCCTGGACGATCCCTCGCTGCCGCTGGCCCGCATGACCTGGCGAAATCAGCATGCGGCAACCATCTCGGCGGAGCTCGAGCGGAACCAGATTCTGTCCGTGCAGGTCAGCTACCACCCCGGATGGAGCGCCACCGTCAACGGCCAGCCGCGCCGTGTCTTCCGGGACAACCTGGGGCAACTGGCCGTCGTGCCGGAGTGCGAGGGGCCGTGCAGCGTGGAGATCGCTTTCGACGGCGGAACGGAAATGCTTCTGGCCCGCATCGTCTGCTGGTCCGGGCTGCTCGCCGGTCTCGCCTGGGCTCTCTGGCGCAGGAGAACGGCTTGAGCCTCTTCGATCTCGCGGTGATCATCCCCGCCTGGAACGAACGGGAGAACATCGAGGACCTGGTTCCCGCGGTCCAGAAGGTCACGGACGGGCTGGGCATCCGGGCCCAGATCATTGTGGTGGACGGCGGATCGCACGACGGAACCGCGGAAGCGGCCGAGCGCCTCGGCGCGCGCGCCCTGTCTCAGCGGGAAAGGGGATATGGCGGAGCGCTCCTGGCGGGATTCGAAAGCGTCGCGGCGCCTTATGTCGTCACCATGGACGCCGATCTGTCCCATCCTCCCACGTTCATCGCGGACCTCTGGGCCCGCAGGGAGCAGGCCGAGCTGATCATCGCCTCCCGCTACGTGCCCGGCGGCAAGGCCGTCATGAGCCGTTCCCGGCGGGTTTTGAGCGGCATCCTCAACTCGGTGTTCCGGATGGCGTTGCGGCTTCCGGTGCGGGACCTCTCCAGCGGCTTCCGGCTCTACCGGCAGGAGACCCTGAAGCAGCTCCACCTGCACTCCCGGGATTTCGATGTGCTGGAGGAGATCCTTGTGCTGGTCTACCGCCAGGGCTGGCGAGTCCTCGAAGTGCCTTTCCAATATATGCCGCGTCAATCCGGCTCTTCGCACGCCAAGCTCATCCGTTTCGGCTGGGCCTACCTCAAGACCCTGGCCAGGATGTGGCGTTTGCGAAAGGGAGGGTGAGCAGCCTCTGGCGCGCTGCCGCCGGGTCTTGGCGGCCGGCGGAATTGAACTCTGGCATCTTAAGCTTGCCGCACAAGCTGCGGCTCGTCCAACGGGGGCAACCGCATCTCGAGGTCGCGCCGCCGCGGTTCGAGCCATTTCGGCAGCGCCAGCCGCGTCCCGAGTTCCTCGACAGGCTCATCCACGGCGAAGCCCGGCCCGTCAGTTGCGATCTCGAACAGTATGCCCCCCGGCTCGCGGAAGTAGATCGAATTGAAATAGTTGCGGTCGGCGGCCGGGGTGACACGCAGCCCCCGAGCGGCGATCTCGCGCCGCCATTCCCGCTGCTCGCTCTGGTCTGGCGTCCGCCAGGCGACATGGTGCATGGTGCCGGCTGCCAGCTCTCCCCGGGGCAGCCCGGACACCCACTCGAGAAGGAGACCGCCGTGGCCTGCCCGGCCCCGGGCCGCCCTCGCGGCGCCCTGGGCCAGGGAAAGAACGTCAGTAGAGTCCCCGGGTGAGCCTCCCAATCTCCGAAGTAGAAGTGGTAGGTCGCCGGATCGTCGAAGTTAACGGTCCGTTTCACCAGGCGCAACCCCAACAGACCGCTGTAGAAATCCAGGTTCTGCTGCGGGTCGCCCGCAAGGGCGGTAATGTGATGGATGCCCAGGAGCTGCTTCATCTACCTTAAGAGATGATGCCGGAGCGCCTCCCGATTCAGGCCGGGTTCTGCGCAACAATGGAATCGGGACGGACATGCCCTCCAAGCTCCGCACGTTTTTCCGCCTGCTGCGTGGCGCACTCGTCAAAGCCTACCAGGACGGCTGCCTGGGGACGGCCAAAGGCGCCGCCTACTCCGCGCTGCTTGCTTTCTTCCCGCTGCTGGCCACCATCGCCACCGTCCTGGTGCACGTCCGGGCGGACTTCGTCTCCCGGCAGATTTCCGGGTTCCTCGACGAGATCCTGCCGCCCGGCACCCACCGCCTGGTATTCCAATACTTCGCGGTGCGCGGAACCCAGCCGTTTTTTATCCCGCTCACCGGAATGCTGGTGTCGATCTGGGCCGCCTCCGGAGTGATGGTCAGCCTGATGGAGGGTTTCCAAGCGGCCTACCGCATCCCGGCCGGGCGCTCCTTCCTTCGCCAGAGGGTAGTCGCGCTGCTGCTGGTTCTTTCGGCGGCCATTCCCACGCTGGCCGCCTCCATCCTGATTCTGTTCGGCGAGCGGGGCCAGCACTGGCTGCTCCAGGCGCTCGGGCTGCTGCCTGCCGGGGCCGAACTGCGCGGCGGGGTATTGGTGCTGGGCGCGATGCTGCGGTACGCCATCGCCCTGGGCGCGATCGTCTTGGGCGCCGCGATCCTGTACCGCTACGGCCCGAACCGGCCACAGCGCTGGAAGTGCGTGTGGCCGGGCGCGGTGCTGGCCACCGTCCTATGGCTCGGAGCGACCTCGCTGTTCGCCTGGTACGCGCGCCACATCGCCAACTACAACGTGGTCTATGGCAGCGCGGCCAGGGTCATCCTGCTGCTCGTCTGGATGTACGTGCTGGCGGTCGTCGCCTTGACCGGCTGCGAGTTCAACGCAGAATGCGAAATGGCCGCGGAACGGTAGCGCCTACTCGAACTGCCTGCGGAAGTCGGCGAAGTGCTGCTTGAGCTCCTCGACTTCGCGGCGCAGCAAGGAGATCTCGGCTTCCAGCGCGGCGAAGCGGTCCGGGCGGGGCCGCGGCGGCTCCGGCGCGGCTTCGATCGACACCGGCCCGGAAAGTAAGTGGGTGTAGCGAGGTTCCTTGGTCCCCGGCTGGCGCGGCAGCCTGGCCACCAGCGGGCCGGACTGGCGTTCGATCAGGTGCTGGAGGCAGGACTCGACTTCCTCCAGGCCGTCGAACCGGTGCAGGCGCTCCGCGCGGCTGTGCAGCTCCCCCACGGTCTGCGGGCCGCGCAACAGGAGCTCGCATACCAGCGCCAGTTCCCTGCGCCCCAGATTCAGGCTTTCCGAGAGGAGCTGGCGATGCTTGGGGACGCGGAGGCCCGCGCCGGTCAGCGTGGCGGCCAGCTTCTTCTTCCTGAGTCCGTCCAGCGCCTGCTCCACGGCCGGTTCGTCGAAATCGACGACCGGATCGCGATTCGATTTTTGGTTGCAGGCGTTCACCAGGGCGTTGAGGGTCAGCGGGTAGTATTCCGGCGTCGCGATCTCTTTCTCAACCAGGGCGCCGAGGACCCGCGCTTCGGCGGAATCCAACCAAGAATCCACGTCAGACATGATAGCGGTTAGTCCAGGATGGCCGCCCGCTGGATGCAGTCGAGTTTCGGGAACTCCCGCTCCAGATAGGCGTTGCCTTCCGCCTGAATCCGGCCCTGCTCCGGCCCCCGCCCGCGCGGGGCGCCCTCCCCGTAACCGCTGTGGAGCTGGCCCACCACGTCCATCCCCTCGCTGACCCGGCCAAAAGGCGCGAAACCCATCCCGTCGAGACTGGCGTTGTCGGCGAGGTTGATGAACACCTGGGTGGTGCGGGTATTGGGGCCGGCGGTGGCGAAGGTGATCGTCCCGCGCGCGTTGCTCTCCGCGACCGGATCGTCGGGGATCTGTGCGCTGCGCCACAGGCGCCCCGTCGCCGGATCAGCCGGGATTCCGAACTGAACCACGAAGCCGGGCAGCACGCGGAAGAAGCGCGCCCCATCATAGAAGCCGCTCTTGACCAGGCTGTAGAAACGGTCCGCGCCACGCGGCGCCCACTTCCGGTTCACCTCGATGGTGAAACTGCCCTTGCTGGTTTCAAGTCGAACCCGGTAGACCTCCGGGGCCTGTTCGGACGAAGCGGATGGATCCATGCCTCCCTTTCTGGCATCGATGCTGGCGCGAGCCTGACGATGGACTAGTAGCGCGGGCGATCACGCCGGCCGCCCCGGCCGCCGCCACCGCCGCCACCGCCGCTGCGCGGTCCCCGGCCACCGCCGTCGGCGTTCAGCGGACGTGCTTCGTTGACCACCAGCGCCCGGCCCATCAGCTCTTTGCCATTGCACGAAGAAATGGCCTGCGCTCCGACCTCGTCGTTGCCGATTTCCACAAAGCCAAACCCGCGCGCCTCGCCCGAAAAGCGGTCGCGCATGACAGTCACGCTGTCGATGGTGATGCCGGCTTGGTTGAACCAGTTCTCCAAGTCGGACTCGGTCACCTGATACGGGAGATTCCCCACATACAGCTTCATCGTTCGATCACACTCCTCTAACCCAGTCGGGCAATTGTCAAAGCTGAAGAGACAGGTTCACGGCCGCGGGCAAGCACTAATCTCTGAGCTTCTCGGGGCAACTCTGACGCTACAGCCGATCAGTTTCATTCTCTCACAACTCGTTGACGCTCGCGGTTGTTTTGCTCGGATAACGCCGAACCGTTGCCGCTCGCAGGGCTCCGGCGAGTCTTCAGGACCTCGGAACCGAGCCGCGACCGCGAGGGAGCGGCCCCTCCCGTGCTAGAATTCGGGGCGGCATGAACCAACACTTGATCACCCGACGCGAGGCGTTTCTGACGGTGGCCGCCAGCGCGGCGGCCGGCGCGGGCCAGAAGCGCCGGACGGGAGTCGAGATCCGCGGCGACCAGTTCCTGATCGACGGCCAGCCTACCTACAAGGGCCGGACCTGGCAGGGCCACCGCATCGAGGGGCTGCTCTTGAACTCGCGCATGGTGCAGGGCATCTTCGACGACCTCAACCCCAAGACGCGGAGCCGCTGGCGCTACCCGGACACCGGGCGCTGGGATGCGGAACGGAACACGCGCGAGTTCGTGGCGGCCATGCCGGAGTGGCGCAGGCACGGGCTGCTGGCGTTCACCATCAACCTGCAAGGCGGCAGCCCGGAGGGCTACTCCAAGGCCCAGCCGTGGCACAACTCGGCGATCGCGGAAAGCGGCGATTTCCGGCCGGAGTACATGCGGCGCCTGGCGCGCATCCTGGACGCAGCCGACGAGTGGGGCATGGCAGTGATCCTGGGCATCTTCTATTTCGGCCAGGACGAGCGGCTTAGGGACGAAGCGGCGATCCTCCGGGCGGTGGACAACACCGTGGATTGGGTGTTCGACCGGGGCTACCGCAACGTCATGATCGAGGTGGACAACGAGTGCGACGTGAAACGTTACGAGCACGCGATTCTCCAGCCCGAGCGCGTCCACGAGCTAATCGAGCGGGTGAAACAGCGGACGCGGCGGGGCCGGCGGCTGCTGGCGAGCACGAGCTACGGCGGCGGCGCGGTTCCCCGTGAGAACGTGGTGCGCGCGGCCGATTTCCTGCTCATGCACGGCAACGGCGTCGGCAACCCCGAGCGCATTTCCGAAATGGTGCGCCAGGCGCGCCAGGCGCCGGGCTACCGCCCCATACCCATCCTGTTCAACGAGGACGACCACTTCGATTTCGACCAGCCGCGGAACAACATGCTGGCCGCGGTCCGCGAGTATTGCTCCTGGGGCTACTTCGATCCCGGCCAGAACAACTACGTGGACGGCTACCAATCGCCGCCGGTGAATTGGGGCTTGAATACGGAGCGCAAGAAGGCGTTTTTCGGCAAGGTCGGAGAAATGACGACCGATTGAGGGGCACGGGACAGGCCTGGTGGCTTATCCTACAGAGAGATGAGATTCGTCACTTTCCAGCGGGTTGGCCGCGCTCCGGAGCCCGGAGTGGTGGCAGGCGGCGAGGTGATCGGGCTTGGTCCTGCCGGCTTCTGCGATCTGCTCGGCGTCATTGCAGGCGGCGACGAGGCGCGCACCCGCGTCGAGACCTGGGCGGCTGAAGCCCCCGCAAGCGCGCGTTTCGACCTTGGCTCGGTGAAGCTGCTGGCCCCCATCCCGCGGCCCCCCAAAATCGTCTGCGTGGGCCTGAACTACGCCGACCACGCGCGCGAAGCCAACCTGGAGATGCCAAAGGTCCCGACCATCTTCGCGAAGTTCCCCACCGCGGTGATCGGGCCGGAAGCGCACATCGTGCTGCCCAAGGCATCGGCCAGGCCGGACTACGAGGCCGAGTTCGCCTTTGTCGTCGGGCGCGGCGGGCGGCACATCCCCGGCGGGCGCTGGCGGGAGCACGTCTTCGGCTACACCAACTTCAACGACGTGAGCGCGCGCGACTACCAGATGGCCACCACCCAATGGATGATGGGAAAGACCTTCGACACGTTCGCGCCGATGGGGCCCTGGATCGTGAGCGCGGACGAAATCGCCGATCCGCACGCGCTCGACATCAAGCTGACCCTCAACGGCGAAGTGATGCAGTCCTCGAACACGCGCCACCTGATCTTCGGCATTCCCGAGCTGCTCGAGTTCCTCTCGGGCGTATTCACGCTCGAGCCCGGCGACGTGGTGTCCACGGGCACGCCCGCCGGCGTCGGTTTCGCGCGCAAGCCGCCGCGCTATCTGCGGCCCGGCGACGAGGTCGTGGTCGAAGTCCAGGGCCTGGGCCAGTTGCACAATCCCGTCGTCGCCGAGGCCTGACCCGGGGGGCGCGGACTTTCTGCAAGGCCGTGCCGGTCCTGATAGAATCGATGCGCTGCATGAAACGACGCCCTCCGTGGAGCGCGGCACTTCCGGTCCTGCTGGCCCTCGCAATCATCTTTCTTGTACCGCGTCCGGCCTCGATCAAGCCCGAGGCCTGGCGGCTGCTAGGCATTTTCGCCGGCGCCGTCGCCGGCCTCATCACGCAGCCGATCGCGGGCGGCGCGGTGGTGCTCATCGCCGTGACGCTCGCGCCCATCTTTGGCGGGCTGACCGTCAAGCAGGCGCTGAGCGGCTACGGCGACCCCATCTGCTGGCTGGTGATGGCGGCCTTCTTCATCTCCCGCGCGCTGATCAAGACCGGCCTGGCGCGGCGGATCGCGCTGTTCTTCGTGCGCATCGCCGGCCGGACCTCGCTCGGCGTGTGCTACGCGCTGTCGTTCTCCGACATGCTCCTGGCCACCATGATCCCCTCGAACGCGGCCCGCTCGGGCGGAGTGATTCTGCCCGTCGTCCGCTCCATCTGCGAGCTCTATGGCTCGCTGCCGGGGCGGACCGCCGCGCTGCTCGGCTCGTTCCTGATGACCGCGGTTTACCAGAGCGTCTGCGTCACGGCCGCCATGTTCTTGACCGGGCAGGCGAGCAACCCGCAAGCCGCCAAGGCCGCCCTGGACCACTTGCACTACCCGGTCACCTGGGTGGGTTGGGCTCTGGCGGCCATCGTGCCCGGACTGTGCTCGCTGGCGATCGTTCCGCTGGTCGTATTCCGCGTGAACCCGCCGCAAATCCGGCGTACGCCGGAAGCCTCCGAGTTTGCGGCGCGGGAGCTCGAAGCGATGGGGCCGATGAAGCGGCAGGAGATCGTCGCGCTGGCCGTCTTCGTGGCCGTCTGCGCGGGCTGGGTGACTTCTCCGCTGCACGGGCTGGAGATCGCCGTCACCGCGCTCGCGGGGGCCGCTGCGCTGCTCGTCACCGGCGTGCTGAGCTGGGAGGACGTCAAGAACGAGAGAGCCGCCTGGGACATCTTCGTCTGGTACGGCGGCTTGCTGATGCTGGGCCAGGCACTCAACGACGCCGGCCTGGCGGACGCCTTCGCCCGGGCCGTCGCCGCGCAGTTCGGCTACCTCGGCTGGCCGGCGCTGTTTGCGATTGCGCTCCTGGTCTACTTCTATTCCCACTACGGGTTCGCCAGCATCACGACGCATATCCTGGCGATGTTCATGCCCTTCGTGGCGGTGCTGGTGGCCATGGGCGCGCCCAAAGGCTGGATGGTGTTCGCCTTCGCCTGCTTCGCCAACCTGTCGGCGGGGCTGACCAACTACGGCACCACGCCGTCGCCGATGTACTTCGCGCAAGACTACGTCAGCCTCGGCCGATGGTGGAAGGTGGGCGCGGTCGTGTCCGTGGTCAACATCGCGATCTGGTCTTCGGCCGGCTTCCTTTGGTGGAAAGTGCTCGGGCTGTGGTAGAGTCGTCGGCGGAGGGTGCGGACATGTCTCAAACCGAGTCGATACGACCTCCTCGTGTGCGAATCACGTACCCGGTCGAGACTCTGGAGGAAGTGCAACAACGGGAGCTCTCGTTCGTTGTGGGCGTGCTGGCGGAGCTTTCGGGCCAGCCGGAAACGCCTCTGCCCGCGCTGCCGGAACGCAAGTTCATGCCAGTCAACTGCGATGTGTTTGACGCTTATCTGGCCTACCTCAAGCCGCGCCTGGCGTTCTCCGTTGCCAGCCGCCTGGGCGGGGGCGATGCGTGGCTGGAGGTGGAGCTCTGCTTCCACAGCCTGGCCGACTTCGATCCGGATGGCGTCGTTCAGCAGGTCGAACCGCTGCGGCGCTTGCGCCAGCGTGGCGGCCAGGATGAGCCGATCTCCAGGCAGCTCGACGAGATTCTGCACGCACCGGAGTTTCAGAAACTCGAGGCTGCCTGGCGCGGTCTTCATTACCTCGTCTCGGAGACGCCGGAGGACTCGGGAATCAAGATCTACGTCCTTAACGCCAGCAAGCAGGAGTTGTTGCAGGATTTCCGGCAGGCTTCCCAGCTCGAACGCAGCGTTCTATTCCGGAGAGTGCAAACCGAGGTCTACGGGTGCCTGGGAGCCGAACCGTTCAGCCTGCTGGTCGGCGATTTTTTCTTGAGCTCCGGTTCCGAGGATATGGAATTGCTGGAGGGACTCTCGCAGGTTGCCGCGGTAGCCCACGCCCCGTTGATTGCCGCCGCCGGTCCGGACATGTTCCAGTGCCCGCAGTTCAGCGACCTGGCGGCAAGGAGCGATTTCGAGAGAAGCTTCGAGGACCAGCGATACGCCCGCTGGCGCTCCTTTCGCGACAGCCCGGAGGCCGCCTACATGGCGCTCGCGCTGCCGCGAGTGTTGCTCCGCATGCCGTACAGCACCGAAACCGCGTCGGGCGTTCCCGGCAACTACCTATGGGGGAACTCCGCCTACGTCTTCGCCACCCGGCTGACCCGGGCTTTCGCCCTGCATGGCTGGTGCGCGGAGATTCAGGGAGTGGAGAAAGGGGGCCTGGTGACGGGCCTGCCGGCCCCAAGCTACGTGGATGAGCATGGCGACGTGGTCACCCAGTGTCCGCTGGAAGTCGCCCTGAGTGAGATCCACCAATGGAAGCTCTTCCACCTTGGGTTCAATTGCCTGGCCCATTGGAAAGGGACCGACAAGGCGGTCTTCTTCTCTGCGGCGACCTGTCTCAAGCCGCGGCAGTACGTCAACGAAGCGGCCGCCAAAGCTGCCTTCCTGTCGGCACGACTCCCCTACGTGTTGGCGGTCTCGCGGTTTGCCCACTATCTCAAGGTCATCACTCGCGACACGCCCGGCGGGTTTGACTCCCCGGCGCAATGCGAAGAGTTGCTGAACGACTGGATCGACGAGTACGTTTCATCGGACGATTCGGCCGACCAGGCCATTCGAGCGTCGCACCCCCTGCGAGAGGCTCGCATCGAGGTTGCTGAAGACCCCGGCAAGCCCGGCGCTTTCCGGGCCATCGCATTCCTGAGGCCGCAGTTCCAACTGGAAGACCTGGGCGTGTCGATCCGGCTGGTCGTGGATTTGCCCCGTGCGCGACTTCGCTGGGCCTGACTTGCGCTCTTTCATCTTGCTGTTGCACAGGCAGACGGCGCACCGCCCCGCTCGATGAAGGAGGGTTCGCCCAGCGGCCGGTAGCAGGTCCTCATGCCAGGCTGCTTACCCAGACAAGCGGCCGCGCTCGCCAGCAGAGTGTAATACTCCCGACCACCCAACTCCGACTGCAACGGGTGCTGGAAGCCGCACTTCCTCAGTAGCCCGGCTGGTATCTGGTCGCGGGCGCGAATCTCGATCCATCGGGCTCCGCCTCTTTCGACCAATTGCTCTGTCGCTAGATCAACCCCGCTTCCTCGGCGCGCGTCCCTGTAGCTGAAGAAGAAGCGGCCGAGCACGTATTCGAGCCTGAGGTGCTGGCCCGCTGGGGCGAAAACGAAGTCTTTACCCTGCATCCACCCGGATCCGCCCGGCCGATGCATACCCCCGTGGGTACGGAACACGGTGCTGCCATCTTTGGCGGCGATGATTTCATCGACCTGGTAAGGGGCCAGGAGCTTGCCCTCCTCGCTTCCGTCCGTCGAAAAGAACCAGCACTCCACGCGCAGGCCGTTTTCGTAAACGCCCCACCACTGCTTGGCGATGCGGGGGTGTTCGGTGTTCATCACCTGTCGCAGCGATAGCCGGCCGGCACGGCGCCCCATGCTCGGTATCTCAAAGTCCCGGGTCTGAGTCTCCTCCGACACTTGGACCTCCTGAAGAAAATCCTCCGGCTTCAGCACGGAGGGCAGGGGAGCGGCCACGCAGTCTTGCTTAAAGCCCACTAGCCTTTCCAGCCCCTGCAGGACCCCATCCGTCATTCGGGCCTCGGCGGTTTGAGCCACCGCGGGCCAGCACAGCGACGCCCAGATGGTGGCTGCCCACCACCGGCCTACGGAGATCCGAGCAACGAAGGGCGTGGATCTCATGGAACCTCTGTGTCAATACTATCAAGTGAAGGCGCCTCGACAGACGGAGTAAGCTCGTATGGGAGCATGAAAACCAACGCCGTCCGCCAGCTCGACAACCTCGGCATCCGGTACAAGTTGCGCGAATACGAGGTGGACGAAGAGCACATGGACGCCGAGTCGGTGGCCCAAATGATCGGCCTGCCGCCTGAGCAGGTGTTCAAGACGCTGGTGGCTCGCGGCGACCGCAACGGCGTCTGCCTCGCCGTCGTGCCCGGCAACGCCGAGCTGGACCTCAAGGCACTGGCGCGGCTCACGGGCGACCGCCGCATCGAACTCGTGCCACTCAAGGAAGTGCAGCCGCTCACCGGATATGTCCGCGGCGGCGTCACCGCACTCGGCCTGAAGCGCGACTACCCGGTGTTCGCCGACGAGACCATCGAGCTGTTCGACGTCATCTCGGTCTCGGCCGGCCTTCGCGGCGCGCAGATCCTGCTCGCGCCCGCGGATTACCTGCGTTCGGCGAAGGCCACGGTGGGCGCGATCGCCCGCGACAAGGGTTAGAAACTCCGCACGCCCAGCGCCACCAGGTCGTCGACCCGCATGGTTTCTTTCACCACGAACGGCTCGCCGTACTTCACGCCGATCAGGTTGCCGTAGAAGCGGGCGATCGCGCCCAGGCGTTCCCGGATCTCCTGCTCGTCGGGAAACAGGTCCGAGCCTTCGCCTCCCCCATATTGGGATTGGTAGCTGAGCAGCGCCGCCATGCGCCGCTCGAACTGGGCCGAGATATCCACGACGAACGACGGCGTCACGTTGGCGTAAAGCGACGAATAGACCACCTTGAACGGCCGGTGCGGCTCGGAGGATTCGTCGAGCTTCTTCAGCCCCGCCAGGAAGCAGGCCTCGTAGGCCATTTCTCCTGCGTGGTAATGGTCGGGATGGCGCGCTTCCCAGTAGGGGACAATCGCCACCCGCGGGCGCAGCCGGCGGATCTCGGCGGCCAGCGACATGCGCGCGGCCATCGCGTTCTCCAGGCGCGCGTCGGGAAAGCGCAGGTTGCCGCGGAAGGCCAGCAGCAGGTGGCGCGCCGCCGCCTCGGCCTCCTGGAGGCGAACCTCCGGCGTTCCGCGCGTGCCCATGTCCCCGGCGGTGAGATCGAGCACGCCGGTGCGGTAACCCATCTCCGCCATTTTGATGAGAGTGCCGCCGCAGGTCTGCTCCACGTCGTCGGGATGCGCCGCGATGGCCAGTACGTCGAGAGGAGGAACATCGGTCATTGGAATCGGCTCACCAGCGCAGTTTGCGCCGCTCGTAGGCCCTGCTGGTGGGAAGAACCCAGATCAGCAGGATGCCTGTCAGGAACCCGCCCACGTGCGCGAACCAGGCCACCCCGCGTTCGGTGAGATGCGAAGAGGTGACCGTGCCCACGCCGCTGAAGAACTGGATCAGGAACCAGTAACCCAGGACGAAAGCGGCGGGCAGGTCGAAGGTGGTCAGAAAAATGAAGACCGGCACCAGGGTCGTGACCCGCGCGCGCGGGAACTTCACCAGGTAGGCGCCCATCACGCCGGCGATCGCCCCGCTCGCCCCAACCGTCGGCACCGGCGAGCCCAGGTTCGTCACTACGTGCGCCAGCCCCGCCGCCACGCCGCACAGCAGGTAGAACAGCAGGTACTTGCCGTGGCCCAGAACGTCCTCGACGTTGTCGCCGAAGATCCACAGGAACCACATGTTGCCGAGGATGTGCAGCCAGCCGCCGTGCAGGAACATGGAGGTCAGCAGCGAGATCGGGACCAGCCGGTCCGGCACCATCCCGTAGGCCTGGATCAGTTGATTGCGGGCGTGCGGGCCGAGCGACAGCTCGTAGAGGAACGCGACGCAGTTCACCAGGATCAGCAGCCCGGTGACCACCGGCGTCGAGTAGCTTCGCTGGGTGTCCCGGAGTGGAATCATCGCCTGAAATCGGGATGCGAGCGCCGCTCCCCGCGGCTCATCAGCGCCCTGGCCTCGGCCGCCGTGCGAATGCCCCCGCGTGCTCCCAGGGCGGTGCAATTCAGCGCGGCCATCGCGTTCGAAAAATCCAGCGCCTCTTCCATACCGAGACGCTCGATGACAGCATAGCAGAAAGCCCCGTGGAACACGTCTCCCGCGCCGGTGGTATCCACGCAGTTCACCACGAAGCCCGGCGAGTAGAAGAACCGGCCCTCCATGCGCGCCAGGGCCCCGAACGCTCCCAGCGTCATGCCCGCGCAGCGCATGCCGTATTCCCTCTGGATCCTCTCGAGCGCCTGGAACGGATCGCGCTCGCCGGTCCAGCGCCCGGGAAACTCCGCGCTGGCCAGCAGGTAATCGACGTTGGGCAGCACCTGCTCAAAGCCCGGGTAGATCGTGTCCACGTCCACCGTCACCGGAATCGCCGCGCCGCGGGCGATCTCGGCCGCCCGCGCCACCGCCGGGGTATCGTGCCCGTCGATGTGCAGCAGCCGCGCGCAGGTGATCTGCTCGGGAGCGATCTCCTCGGGCCCCAGGCGCAGCGACTCCGGCCGGCGCCAGAGTACGGTTCGCTCACCCGTGGCGCGGTCGATGAGGATGTAGGCCGACTGGTTGGCGCAGCCTGGGCGCACCTGCACGTGATCGAGATTGATGCCGGTTCCGCGCAGGCTCTCCATCTGCACCCGGCCGCGCTCGTCGTCTCCCACGACGCCGATGTACTTCGCGCGCAGGCCCAGCCGGGCGCAAGCCGCCAGGGCGCTGGCCACCTGCCCGCCCGGACTGAGGATCTCCTCCTCGAACGGAACCTTGCCGCCGTAAGCGGGAAACTGCGGCAGCAGCAACAGCGTGTCGGTAGCGTTCAGCCCCACGCCGACCACGTCGAACTCGATCATGGCAACCTGAGCGTAGCACAACCGGGGAAAAAGGCCGGGGAGTGCCTGAAGGGTGCGTTGATGATCCGGCGGCGCGGCCAGGGCCGCCAGTGGAAACCTAAGTGTTCCTCGGAGGCTGGCCATTGTCGCCGCAAAGCAATTGCAGGCCGCGCACAACCGCCACGCCGATCACCAGGGCCGAGATGCCGCTGTCGATTCTCTGGTGGTAGCTGCCTTCCCCGGCGACTCGGAAGTGCGAATTCCAGGTGGCCACCGCGACCACCACAACCCCGACCACCAGCGTTGGGCTCACTCACGGCCACCATTCGGTCGTGAACCCAAGTTTCCGTTTCGCCACACGTGCCCTGATCGCACCATTGCTTTCCGCTCAAGCAAGGGAGTGGCGACCCCGGCGGGACTCGAACCCTCGACTCCCCCATTGCAAGGAGCGCCAGCTGGGCCGCCTTGTGGAAGGGCGATTGCGCTCAAGCGCCACCTCGGTGGACTCCGAGGATTCGTTCCAAGGCTCGAAGAGCAGACGGCCTGAGGGGCTGCTGGAACATACGGCCACACGCCCGGAACTGCTCCAGTCAGACGTTGTGGCCAACTGTTTTGTCGAATGTGCCTAGCTCTTCGGGAGGGCAGACGGACCGATATAGCGCGAAGTTCTGCACGTCACAGTCCTGCATCTGAATCCGCGGTTCTGATGCGTCTTGTATCACGTCCACCACACTCCGCTCAATGACCCTGAACACCCAGTATGCCAGCCCGTAAGAGCCGAGTTTCTGAGTCGGGTCGAAATCCACCTTTGTCCTTGCCGCGTGCTCTGCGACAAGAACTATGCCCTGGCGCTCAAACTCCGGGAGCCACTTGGGCACGTGCTGAGGCGTCCTCGTTGGTCGCGGGAAATGGTGAACGATCTCGTGTCTAACGTCGACCAAGATTTCGAGGTCTGAGCCGTTGCGCGGTGGTCGATTATGAGCGGCAGCGTAGACTTGCGCATATTTCCCAGTGAGGGTGCCGTCAAGGAGCTCCCGGGTCTGTTCGTCAGGGAGAGCCAACGACACAATGGCTTCAGAGAGCCATAGGTCAAGCGCCGTCACGCCCAGAACGATGGCCCCAGGGGCGTGAATCGAAAGGTGGTTGCGCCCGTTCAGAACAGATCTCTTCCTGTCTTGAAGCGCGAGCTGTAGCAGCGCCACGCCAGAACATAGTACGTGTGGGTAGAGCGAGCAGTAGGAGTAGTTGCCTGTGACAGCAAACTGGTTGAGGCGGTCTTTCCGCTTGCCCATGGTGCACCCTTCGACGTCCCTATGGCCGGCAGTGTGCCGCATCATGCCACATCACAGCGCGGTTTCAGCCGTGGCCAGCGCCAGACAAATAGAATAATAGCACGTCAACAGACCGTGTTATTATAGTCCTGGCGCGGCTCCGCGTCCGCTAGATGCCTCCCCGAGGTCGCGCTGGAAGTCGTCTGGAGGCACGTATGCAGAACAGCAACGAAATTCGCAGACTCAGTGCGAAGTGGGCCACTGGCACAGGGTGGCCGAAGCGACTGGAGTGGTTCGAGATAAAGGGGCTACGCGGTTGGACTGGGCAACGGTTCGAACTGCGCTATCCGATCATGGCGGTCGTCGGAGAGAACGGAGTCGGAAAGAGCAGCGTCCTTCAAGCCGCAGCATCGGTATATAAGAGCCCCAGGAAGACCCGCTTCGCTTCGGACTTCTACCCGGACACCGCTTGGGAAACTATCAAGGATGCATCTATCCGATATTCCGTCCGGGAGGGCGAGAGACAGACTGAAGCCAGCATCCGTAAGCCAGGAGAACGCTGGCGCGGCAATCCAGGGCGACCCGAAAGACATGTTGCATACATCGACCTGAGCCGCATTCAGCCGGTCCCGGCTCGGGTGGGGTACACGAAACTCGTCAAGTCTCATCCCAAAGAGATTTCCGCAACGCTGTTTGACCAGTATCGTCTTCAGAGGTTCAGTCAAATCATGGGGCGCGCCTACGATCTGGCGAAAATGGCGCTCACTAGCGCCCACGCCACCCGCACCGTACCAGTGCTAGTTCAGCAGGGGATGATGTATTCGGGTTTCCACCAGGGCGCCGGCGAGACAACGATGGCAGAACTGCTAGAGACAGATCTGCCACAGTACAGCATCGCGTTGATCGACGAGGTCGAATCATCGCTGCACCCCAGAGCCCAGCGCCGACTTATCCGGGACTTAGCCGAGAAGTGCCGCGAAAGAGAGTTGCAGGTTGTACTGACAACTCATTCCCCCTATGTGCTCTCTGAGCTTCCCCCCGAGGCCCGTGCCTACATCATGCAGGTAGGGCACTCACGCGAAATCATCTATGGTGTCAGTCCAGAGTTTGCGATGACCAGGATGGACGACGTTCCGCAGCCGGAGTGCGATCTCTATGTAGAGGATGTGCGCGCCAAGACTCTGCTGATTGAGATCCTTGTTGCGCACGCGATCGAGGTTGTCCCTCGATGCCAGATCATTCCATATGGCGCGGCCTCTGTTGGGAAGGCTCTCGGGCAAATGATAGAAAACGACCGATTCCCGCGTCCGTCCAGGGTGTTCTTGGACGGCGATCAGGCGGTTTCCCCGGGTTGCATCAATCTGCCGGGCGAGGATCCTCCCGAACGTGTTGTTTTTGAGTGTCTAAAGGCAACGAACTGGCACGGACTAACGGCGCGGGTGGGAAGACCATTCTCCAGTGTAGCCGACGCCTGTGAGCGGGCTATGATCCTGACCGACCACCATGAATGGGTCAACGATGCGGCCAACAAGTTAGTTTTGAGGGGCGACATCCTTTGGCAGGCGATGTGCGCCGAGTGGTCCAATGGCATTGCGAAAGAAGAAGCCGCGGAGATCGTCCGCCCCGTGGAAGACGCTCTGATCGGGATCAAGCATACGAAGGCACCCGCGCCGCATCCCGTTCGCGTAGAGGCTCCAGTGTTTCAGCAAGCCCCCCTAACGCCAACGACCACTCGGCGCTCAGAAAGCAGACCCTTGCCTCTTTTCGACAATCTACCTGACGTGCCAACCGAGTAACAGCACGCCTCAGATTTTGTCCTCCTTACGTGGTCTTCCTCCGGCGCGCGTCTTCCGCCGCGCCGCCAATTGCCGGAAGCACCCTGATCCGCGTTTTGCCGTCGTGCTGCCGCCCTTGTGCCCGTTGTGGCGGCCGGCGTCACGCGGTCCTGCACGAGCAGATCGTCGGTGAGTGCGCCGGCCGCACGAAGCAAATCCAGCGCTCGTGGCTCCGCGCGCTCGGGAACCTCATCTCCGAGGCCGAAGTGTACCCGCCAACGCTACCGATCTTTTCAGATCAACTCCGAGACGCGCAGATTCTCGAAGCACTCGTCAGCTCGGTTTGTGCTCTGACCCGCTGCCGGATTCCCTAGGCGGCCCTCAGCGCACTTTTCAGACACTACGGAACTCCACGCGCCACGCGCCGTGCTGTGCTGTGGGCAGTCGGAGGGAAAATGGCTGCACTGGGTCCGATGCCGGCGGGAGAGATCTCCGTCGGTCTTCTTTTGAATTCCATCGGGCGCGGCGATTGCCGCGGAACCAGGGATTTGCTGAAAGCGAACCCCAGCCCAGTGCGCGCGAAGGCGCCTGACGGCGCTTCCGCGGTGCTGCTGGCGGTTTACTGCGGCCATCCGGAGATGGTCCCGCTGTTTGTGGAGCACGGAGCCCGACTGGATTTCTTCGAAGCTTGTGCGGCGCGCGACCAGGACCGCGCCCTGGCGCTCGTCGAGGCCGATCCCGCGCTGATCCGCCAGTTCTCTCCAGATGGCTACCACGGGCTGGGCCTCGCGGTGTTCTTCGGCCACCAGGACTTGGCGGAGCATCTATTGGCGCGCCGGGCCCACGTCAACACTGCGTCGGCCAACCCGCAAAAGGTGGCGGCGATTCACGCTGCCGCGGCGCGATCCAACGTCCCCATGATCCGCATGCTGCTCTCCAAAGGCGCCAACGTGAATGCCGTCCAGCCCGGCGGGTTCACGCCGCTGGACGCCGCGGCGTTCCACGGGAGTCGCGAGATCGTTGAGATGCTGCTGGCGCACGGCGCCGATCCGGCTCGAAAGACCGCCGAGGGGAAAACGGCGGCCGATCTGGCAGCCGAGCACGGCCACCGCGAGGTGACGGAGCAACTCAGGCGCTAGTGGAGTCTCTACATTGGCAATAATATAGTTGACTCAGCAAGGCTTCCCCTGCTGGATCAGTCGGAACACTACAACGAAGAGGACCAAGAGAAGCTAGAGGCTGGCCGTGTATGCCTTCTCAATTGTCTGCACAATGCCCGACACCAGTTGTGCGAATTGATGCAAGGTTGGAATAACAGGCTGTCCTTGGAACGCTTGGCCCTAGCCGAAGACTACCGTAAACACAGGCTGTCCTTGGCCTTGCATCTGAAATTCCTTTGGCATCGCCAATATGTTAGAGTCTCGCCCGCCTATGACGGTGAAGGTGCAATCCTCAAAGACGGAGTTCCCGGCCCTGGCGTGAACGTGCGTCAGAGCAGCCACCGACACCACCGGAATCAACAAGAGATGTTTGTCTGCGATGTCCAGATCGTGGAGAGCGCAGAGGGCGTCATTCCCTCCCTTGTACGGTTTGATCTCATCGAGGATGCAGGTAATGACATCGGGATGGGCGACCCTTATTTCTCCACGAAGAAGGGCAGCTTCCACTTCCTTTCGAGTATCACGAATCGGGAACTTGATGTACTTCATGGAACCGTTCGCTCTTCTGACAAGTTCGCTTGCGATGAAATCAAGGGCAGACCGCAGATTATGCAGAGCATCGCCGATAATCAGGGGAAGCCGCTCAGGGAGCGATTTTGTGATTCCGAACTTCAGCACATGATTGCCGGTCTGAGGATCTTTCGCAACGCCAAGACTATAAAAATCAGTGCCGATGAACTCGTTCAAGGCGGTGTTCAATTCGAGGATGTGCTGATTGGCCCGTTCAATCTTTAGCTTCGAGTCGCGGAACACGTCTGATGGCGCTGTCATAGAGCCTCGCTATGCCGGCACTCTCGTTCAGATGCCCGACTATGCCCATGATCTCACTGATTGTCCAGGCATGTTGGCTGACGCCCGCTTCCATCCGGTGAACTGTTTTGGAAGATGTATCATGGAGAAAGGAAATGGCCTCGACCTCATCCAAAGACAGAGCCTTGACCAAGTCTTGTGGGCCGAGTGCCGGCAGTTCCGCGTTCCGAAATTGCAGAGCAAGAACGGGAGTACCAGCGCCAAGCCGAACTGAAGCCCGCGCGACGCGGCCCGAAGAAGAAGCTGATGTGTCAAGTACGTTACTGCCTCTACATTTGGGAGAGCGACTCTGGGCCAGCCGGTGGGGCAGACCATCGTCTTCTGTGGTCTGGCATGGCCGGCGCCCCCGGCATCGTGGAGGCAGACGACACAACGCGATCGTCTGCCCCACGGTAGGCACAGACCTTCAGCCGGTGTGCTCCTTCTCTTCCACCAGCAGCCGCAGCCGCTCCAGTTCGCGCTGGAGCTTGCGCTCCCGGGCGGCCAGAGTTACCACGTAGGCGCACAGGATCAACCACGCCGCCACCAGGCCGTAACACAGGAAGGTGAAGTTTCGCGTATCCATGCTGTCTCCTCAAAACGCGTGGATGGTTCTCCGCAACCCGTCCACTTGCCGCTGGATTCGCTCCTGCTCCATCCGCAGCATGAGCAAGACCCCGGCCAGCAGCAGCAGCGGGATCCAGTTCATGAACAGAGCGGCCCACCATTCCGGGGGCAGCTTGGCCGGCTCCGGATGCTGCTGGTGCTGCCACCAACGAATAGAGAAGAAGATGATCGGCACGTCGGCGAAGGCGAAAATCGAGACCACGGCGGACATCTTGGCGCGCTCGCCGGGCTCTTCGACGGCGCGGCGCAGCATCAGGTAGCCCGCGTAAATCAGGCAGCCCACCAGCATCGTGGTCAAACGCACGTCCCAGGCCCACCAGACGCCCCAAATCACCCGCCCCCAGATCATCCCGGTCACCAGGTTGGCCGCGCCGAAGGCCAAACCCACCTCGGTGATCGAAGCGGCGAACCCGTCGTACCGCAGGTCGTTCTTCGCCAGGTAGAGCACGCTGGCGATCATCCCGGCCAGGAAGCACAGGAACGCGGTCCAGGCGTCGGGAACGTGGAAGAACATAATGCGGTAGGCCGCGTTCTGGTGCTCCTCATCGGGCAAGACCTGGAGAATGACGTAGAGATTGCGCGCCAGCAGCAGGGCGGCAATCCCGGTCATCGCGAGCATGATCTTCGGTCGCATATCACCTCACCAATACCGTTTCCACCAGAGCCAGCGCCAGCGCCGTGAAGATCACGTCGAAAGCGACCAGCAGCCGCAGCCACGGCATCAGGTCGGCCGCCAGCGGCTGGCCCATCACCAGCGGCGTCGTCAACTGCACCGCCGCGAGCAGCCCCGGAACCATGATCGGATACACCAGCATCGGCAGCATCAACTCGCGCAGCCGGAGGTTGACCGTCAGCGCGCTGAACATGGTTCCGACCACGGTGAGCCCCCAGGTGCCCAGCAGCACCACCAGCATCAGGGGCCAAAACTGGAGCGTCCAGGGCACATTGTAGAAGACTCCGAACACGGGCAGGCATACCAGCTCGACGGCCACCAGCAGCGCCAGGTTGGCCACGGCCTTCCCCAGGAACAGCGCGGCGCCGGAGATGGGCGCGGCGACCAGCGCGTCCAGGCAGTCGTTGGCCAGCTCGCGTGCAAAGCTGCGGTTGAGGATCAGCGCGCCGGCAAAGGCGAACACCAGCCACAGCAGGCCGCCGGAGATCTGCCGCGTTTCGACCTCGGTGGGCTCGAACGCGAAACTGAACAGCAGCAGGATGACCAGCGCGAAGGCCACGGATGCGTTCAGCGCTTCCTTGGTGCGCAACTCCGCGCGCAGATCCTTGGAGGCGATGGTGAAGCTCTGGCGCAGGAAACTCACGCTTCCCCGTAATGCCGGTACAGCCATCCCGCATCCTCCAACATCTCCGCGGTCCGTTCGCCGGTATGGGCCAGGCGGCCTCGAACCAGCAGCGCCACGTGGGTCGCCAGCTCCAGCGCCTCGCGCAACTGGTGGGTGGAAACCACGATGCTGCGGCCGCCGGCGAGTGCGTCTCGCAGCAGCGTCTGGAGCAGCGCGATGGCGCGGTCGTCCAGCGCCGTGAACGGCTCGTCGAGCAGCAGGACCGAAGGCTCGTGCAGGAACGCGCGGGCCACCGCCAGGCGCTGCCGCATGCCCCGCGAGAACTCGCGCACCAGGCCGTCGCGCACGCGATCCAGGCCGGTGCGCTCCAGCCATTCCATCGCCGCCCGCCTGGGCTCGGCCAGGCCGTACACGCGCGCGAACAGGTGCAGGTTCTCGAAGGCGGAAAGCTCGTCGTACAGCGAGATGCCGTGGCCCAGAATGCCGATGGAGTGGCGCGTGGCGCGGTTGCGGCACTCGGCGCCGCAGACCGAGACGCCGCCGCGCGTGGGGCGCGCGAGACCGGCCACGATACGCAGCAGAGTGGTCTTCCCCGCTCCGTTGCGGCCCAGCAGCGCCATGCACGCGCCGGGCTGGACCTCGAAGCTGATGTCGCGCAAAGCGGGATAGTCCCCGTAGTACTTCCAGACGCCCGCCACCTGGACCGGGTTCATCCGCGCTGCTCGCCTCTCCGGTACAGCAGAATGAATCCCAGCGCCAACGCCAGGAAAGTGGGGATCAGTATCCAGGGCAGGCGATCATAGACCTTGTAGGGCCAGATCGGCGTCGGTTCATTCGAGGCGTCGTCGCTTGCCTCCCCAATCTCGATCCCGTAGCTGGCGTTTTGAACGCGATAGACCTTAGCGCGGGAGCCAGGCACGGTTCCCCGGAGGTCGAGTCCCTCTCCGTCGAGACCCAGGCCGTTTGGGACCACGAGATCCGTCGCCAGCCCCTCGTAGAGCACCTTGCCGGTGAATCTGGCGGGATCCGAAAGCGGCACGGAGTAGATGAGATTGACCTGCGTCTCGCCGGGCTTGATGGCGAAGTTCAGCTTGTAGACGCCGGGCTGGCCCGCGGGTTCGGCCGCGCGCTCCACCGGCATGCCCTGTGGCGCCTGCGCCATCACCTTCAGGCTGTCCTTCGCCGCCTCCGGCACGAAGAAGCGCAACGTCCCGTGGGCCGGGTCGTGGTAAGTGAGATTGCCGTCGTTATTGAACAAAAAAGTCTCACTGACGCTCAGTTGTTGTCCCGTAGGCTCCAGCAGCACCATGTGCTGGACCAGACGGGCGTGGCCCGGCTGCTTGGACGAATCGAACACCTCGACCTCGAGGTTGGCGGCCGGCGTGCCCGGCGGCAGCATCAGATTGTAGGTCACCCCCTCGTGGGCCGCCTCGATCAGATGCGCCTCGCCCTCCACCGCCTGCGCAAAGGAGAATCTGCCCTCCGCGTCCGATTTGGTGCTGGCGAGCATCTCCGGACCCGCCTGCCCGAGCTTGAACAGCAGGACCGTGGCCCCAGCCTGCGGCTTGCCGGTGGTGCGGTTCTGCACGGTTCCGTCCACCGCCGCAAACGCGGTGGCGAGGGAAAGCCAGAGCGCGAAGGCCCTCATTTCGCCTCCACCAGCATCGGCTTGCCGCACTCTCCGCAAAACTTCATGGGCGTGGGGAATTTCGCGCCGCAGTGCGGGCAGGTATTGGGAGCAAGGGCTGCGGGCGCGGGTTTCAAACCCGACCCGGCGCCCTCGATTTCGCCGAGCGCGCGAGCCAGCTCTCTCTGGAGGTCCTGCTTGGTCTGCCGGTAATCCTGGTCGGACAACTTGCCCAGCCGGTATTCGAACTGCAAGTCGCGCAGGTTCTCGTAAATCGCCGCCTTGCGGTCGTCCAGCCGCCGGGTTGGGGAAACCGGTTCGGGTTCAGGCAGGTCCCGCGCGCGGACACCGAGCGTATAGACGATCACCCCGACAAGCAGGACGGCAGCGGTAAAGGCGATCATGAATCCAGGTCTTCCAGGTCCTTGTCCATCTGCGCCAGCAGGGCGGGGTCCGGCTCGGGCCCGCCAGCGGGCGCCCCGGCGGCGGGAGCCAGCGGCCTGCGGAAACGCTGGATGAGCCACCACACCAGGGCCAGCCCGGCGGCAATCGCGATAAACGGCATCAGCCAGCCGAGCAGGTTGAAACCTTCCGAGGGAGGCTTCAGCAACACGCGCTGCCCGTATTCCTTCACGAAGGCGGCGAGGATGTCCGAGTCCGACATCCCGGCGTTGACCATGCCCAGCAGTTTCTGCCTGGCGGGTTCCGCGAAATGGCAGTGCAGCATGTTGCACGAAGTGATGGAACTGCCGCACCCGCACAGGCAGGCGAGCTGCTCGCCCAGCAGGCGCACCCGGGCGTTCTCCAGCGGATTGCCGCCCTGGCCCAGCAGCAGCGCGGCTGCCGCCAGCGCCAGCAGACTACTTCTGAATCGTTGCCGCATTTTTCTGCACCACGCGGACCGCCGGCAGGCGCGCGTACTGGAATCTCGCCTTGCTGGGAACCAGGCAGATCAGCGTCCCCAACACTAGCATCCAGAAGCCGGTCCAAATCCAGGAGACCAGCGGGAACACGAACGCCTGGATGACCGCCCGCTGGTTGTCATCGCTCATCCCGGCGAAGTTCAGGTACAGGTCCTCGTTGAGCCGGCGTCGGATGGCCACTTCCGAGGTGCCCTGCCGGCTGGCCTTGAAGAAGCGCCGCTCCGGCGCCATCGCGCCCAGCGCGGAGCCGTCCTTCCAAACCTCGATCCGAGCGCGGTCCCAGGTGTAGTTGTCGTTGTCGCCCTCCCGCAGGTCGGCCACCTTCATTTCGTAATGCCCGAGAGCGAAGCGGTCGCCGACTTTGACCTCGATGGTGGTGTCCTTGTTGAACGCCGACCCGGTGAAGCCGACGAACATGAGCACGATGGCCAGGTGCACGATGTATCCGCCGTAGCGCCGCGTGTTGCGGCGCGTGAGCTCCACCGCCGCCAGCGCCAGGTTCCGGCCGCTCTTGGCGCCAATCGCGCGGGCGCCTTTGTAGAACTCCGCCAGGACCGTCCAGGTCACGAACAGGCACAGGCCGAACGACATCAGCGCGTACGGGTGCCGCATGCCCGCCGCGAACAACCCGATCGTCAGCGCCACCGCGGCCAGCGCCGGCCACAGGAAATTCCGGCGCAGGCTCTCCAGCGACGTCCGCCGCCAGGCGAACAGCGGTCCCACTCCGGTCAGGAACAGCAGGAACAGCCCGATCGGGACGTTGACGCGGTTGAAAAACGGAGCCCCAACGGTGATTTTCTCCCCGGTGACCGCCTCCGAGATCACCGGAAACAGCGTGCCCCACAGAATCGCGAACGCTGCCGCCAGCAGGATCAGGTTGTTGAACATGAAGCTCGACTCGCGCGACAGGACGCTTTCCAGGCGCGCTTCGGTCTTCAGGTAGTCCAGGCGGCTCAGGATCAGGTACACCGTCCCCGCGATCGTGATCGCCAGGAACCCGACGAACCACTGGCCGATGGAGGACTGCGCGAAGGCGTGCACCGAGCTGACGATCCCCGAGCGCGTCAGGAACGTCCCGAAGATGCACAGGAAGAAGGTGCCCGAAACCAGCACCATGTTCCACACCTTCATCATCCCCTTCTTTTCCTGCATCATCACCGAGTGCAGGAAGGCCGTGGCGGTGATCCAGGGCAGGAAGGAAGCGTTCTCCACCGGGTCCCAGTTCCAGTAGCCGCCCCAGCCCAGCACGGCGTAGGCCCAGGCCGCGCCCAGGACGATCCCGGCGCTCTGAAACAGCCACGTGACCAGGCTCCAGCGCCGCGTCGTGTGGATCCAGTCGTCGCCCGGCTGGCGCGTGATGAGCGAGCCGATGGCGAAGGCGAACGGAACGGCGAAGCCGACGTAGCCCAGATACAGCATCGGCGGATGGATGGCCATGGCCGGGTATTGCAGCAGCGGGTTCAACCCCTGGCCGTCGGATACCGCGGTAATGCTGCGGCTCAGCGCCAGCATCCGGAACGGACTGGCCACGAACGCATTCAGGATCAGGAAGAAGCACTGCGTGAGCATGAGCGTCGCCGTGACGTACGGCATCATGCCCCCGTGCTTGCGGCGATTGGTGAACACCACCACCGCCGCGTAGCAGGCCAGCAGCCAGCTCCACAGCAGCAGCGAGCCTTCCTGCCCGCCCCACCACGCCGCGAACTTATACAGCGCGGGCATGGCCCGGTTGCTGTGCGCGGCCACGTAGGCGAAGCGGAAATCGCTCGCCAGCAGGCTCGACACCAACACCCCGGAGGCCACCGTCACCAGCAGCCAGATCGAGTACACCGCGCGCCGCGCGCTGACAATCAGGAACGCATTGCGCTTCCAGCCGCCGGCGACCGAGGCGATGACCGCGAACACCGCCAGGCAGAAAGCAAGCAGGATCGCCAGGGCTCCCAGGTTTTCCATAGACGCGTTTCTCTAAACGCCGGCCTTATTGATATAGGCTGGATGCTTGCCCCCGCCCGGCTTGGCTTCGTACTTGGAGGCGCACTTGGCCTGGATCTGGCTGGCGCGGAAGACCCGGTCCGGACCCATCTTGCCGTCCGCCAGCGCCTGCGCGCCTTCGCGGAAGGTGTCCGGAAGCGGATCGCTGCCGCGGTAGACCACCTTGAGCTTTCGCTGATCCTGGACCAGCACGAAGGAGACCTCGCGGCCGGTCCGGTTGATCGAGCCGGGCTCGACGTCGCCGCCCACGCGCAGCCGCTTACCCAGCGCCTGGCTGCCCATTCGATCCAGCTCGGCGACCGTCTTGTAGTAGGTCATGCTCCCGGTGGTCCCGCCGATGGCGAGCCAGATCAGCGTGCCCACGATCACCGCCACCAGCGCAGCGAACTTCCAGTAGCTTCTCATACCAGCCCTTTACTTTAGAGTATACGCTACGCGCCAGGGTTGACTTTCGCTATAGCCCACTCCCGCATTGTAACGAGTGTGAACGCCCACCACACCTCGCGCGCACGCCGCGCGATAATCGAGAGCGATGACTCGCATCCTGTTGCTGCTCACGCTGGGCTGTGCTGTTCTGGCCGCCGGCGAACCCGTCCGCATCATCTTCGACACCGATATGGGCAACGACGTCGACGACGCTCTCGCGCTGGCGCTCTTGCACGCCTGCGAGAGCCGCGGCGAAGCCCGGATCCTGGCGGTAACCATCACCAAGGACAACCGCTGGGCGGCCCCGTTTGTCGACCTGCTCGACACCTTCTACGGCCGACCGGACATTCCCATCGGCATCGTCCGCAACGGCAAGACGCCCGAGGACGGCAACTACACCGCGGTGGTCGCCGGCAAGCAGCGACCGGGAGGCGCGCCGCTTTACCCGCGCAAGCTGACCCCCGCGAGCCAGGCCCCCGACGCGCAGATGATCCTGCGCAAGACGCTGGCCGCGCAACCGGACTCCAGCGTCGTCATCGTCCAGACGGGCTTCAGCACCAATCTCGCGCGGCTGCTGGATTCGGCGGGCGTCGCCCTGGTCAAACGCAAGGTGCGCTTGCTGGTGGCCATGGCGGGCCGGTTCGTCGATTCGGAAACCGAGTACAACATCGTGAACGACATCCCCGCGGCCCAGAAGCTGTTTGCCGAGTGGCCCACCCCCATCGTCGTGAGCCCCTTCGAGCTCGGCGCGTCCACCACCTATCCCGCCGCCCGCATCGGAACCGATTTCCGCTACACCCCGAACCATCCCCTGGCCGACGCCTATCGCGCCTACCAGCGCATGCCATATGACGAGCCACTCTGGGACCCCACCGCCGCGCTCTACGCAGTCCGCCCGGGCGCGGCTTACTTCGATCTATCTCCCGAGGGCCGCGTCACCGTCAGCGACACAGGCGTCACTACCTTCTCCCCAGGCGGCGGCCGCCACCGGCTTCTGAGCGCGAGCCCCGAGCAACGCGCGCGGATTGTCGAAACCGTGGCGGCCCTCGTCAGCCAGCCGCCAGGGCGATGACGTTATACACGCCGCCATAGATTCTACGCATCAGATCAGCCGCTTGCTCACGCGCGTGGCTCGGTACCTTGGCCGAGCCGCGACCGCGAGGGAGCGGTGGCGCATTCGTAAGTGCGAACTACGATGTGAGTTGCTGCGTCTCTACAAACAGGGCGCTCGCCTCGCCTGGCTGCGTTTGCGTTGCGCGGCTCGCTCCACGACGTCCCATCGAGTCAAAGGAGGGCATCCGTATGATTGTTACCTTAGCCACGCACTGGTGGAGGGTCTCTACTCAACCTTGGACGACGACCTTCAAGACCGCGATTAGCGGCAAGAGCCACCTCAGGACCTTTGTGGGTGTGGCCATTGGGGCTCTCATTGGCTTGCTGCTCTCATGGCTCACGTACTTACTGGTCGGCCCACCGCACCAGCAATTCATGGGATTGGCTTCGATCTGGGTCAAGAGCGGCACTCCGCCGCCCATCGGCACGTGGGCCGTGATTGTGCCCTGTGGAGTTCTCTACGGCTTCTACACCTTCCAGATTGTGCTCTTCATCGTCGCACGCTTGTTAGGCGGGAAAGGCTCATTCGGCGCGCAAAGCTATGTCCAATCTCTCTTCTATGCTCCCCTCTCCATGGTGCAGCAGGTGTTGGCCGTGATCCCAGTAGCTGGCCGCCTGCTGTTTGCGCTGCTTGCCGTTTATTCGTTGCTTTTGACGACCACCTCGCTCAAGGCCGCGCATGGGTATTCCACGTGGCGTGCGGTTCTCACCTGGGTAATCCCCATCCTCCTGAACATCCTCATATTCATGACAATCGTTCTGCTGGTTTCTACAAGGGCTCACTACTGAGGCCCGCAGAATACAGTGACCAGCTCCGGCGTGGCAAGGGCGCCTGACCGGCCCGAACGCCGTCCACGCTCACGCCGACCGGTACACCTGGGGAACGAACGTCTGGTCGCTGATCGGCGGACGGACGTAGTTGCTCTTCTCCCGCCCCGGCAGTTTGATCTGGTCCGGCGTCAGGTCCTTGTACGGGATCATCGACAGCAGGTGACGAATGCAGTTCAGCCGCGCGCATTTCTTGTCGTCGGCGTTCACCACGTACCAGGGCGCCTGCTTGATGTCCGTGTACGAGAACATCTCGTCCTTGGCGCGGGAGTAATCCACCCAGCGTCTCCGCGATTCCAGGTCCATGGGGCTCAACTTCCAGCGTTTGGTCGGGTCCTTGATCCGCGCCTGGAACCGTTTCTCCTGTTCTTCGTCGCTCACCGAGAACCAGTACTTGAGCAGGATGATGTCGGAGCGCACCAGCATCCGTTCGAACTCCGGGCAGGAGTGCATGAACTCCATATACTCCGCCTCGGTGCAGAAACCCATCACGCGCTCGACGCCGGCGCGGTTGTACCAGCTCCGGTCGAACAGCACCATTTCCCCGGCGGCCGGCAGATGCGGGACGTAGCGTTGAAAGTACCATTGCGTCTTGTCCCGTTCGGTGGGAGTCCCCAGGGCCACCACTTTGCAGATCCTGGGATTCAGGCATTCCGTGATGCGCTTGATGACGCCGCCCTTGCCCGCCGCGTCGCGGCCTTCGAAGATGGCCACCACCTTCAGGCCCTTGTGCCGCACCCATTCCTGCAACTTCACCAGCTCGATCTGGAGCCGCCCCAGTTCCTTCGCGTACATCCCGTCTTTGAGGACCACGGCATCGGCAGCCTTCTTGTTCTTTCCGTTACCTTCCGATTCCTTCTTGTGTTTTGTCCTGTTCTTCGACATAGTCGGTCATCCCCATTCCTTAGTGGGTGCTCGTGTTGCTCTTCCAGCTCTTCCATTCCTCGATCACCGCCTCGGTCATCCGCCCGGCTGCGTGGTGCAGCCAGCCCGGGTACAGCTTCGCCAGGTGGCGGCCAATCTCACGGCCCTTTCCGCTGCCCAGATGGACATTGGCGGTCTCCCAGCCCATCGCGTGCAACAGGCGCGTTTCATCCCGCTCGGCCGGCAGCTCGGACAGCTCGATGCGGCCGCAGTCCGGCGACAGGCGCCGCACGATCCAGCGCCCTTTCAACCTCACGTAGGGATCCGGGCACCGCACCGAACGGTCCAGGATCTCCTGGTACAGGATCCGCCCCGATGCTTTCTTCCCGGCGTCGAACAGGCACGCCGACGGCGCCATGGCCTTGGCCTCGCGAGCGATCCTGCCGCCCCGCCAGTCGGCGATCACGACGAAGCGTTGGCGTCCCAGGCTGCCCAGCCCCGCGACACGATGCACGATCCGCATCGGCAGTTCCGCTTCCGGAAGCATGCGGCGCAGCGCTTTCACCGCGCTCGCCGGAGGACTCCCTCGGATCGACGGAAGCCTGTCCAGCTTCTTCCAAAACACTCCCGGATCCTTGAGCCGGTGCTCGGCCATGGCCCGCAGCGCATGGTGCTGCTCGGCCATGACAAAGGCCCGCCCGCCGGCCTCGATCCCGTCGCGGTAGCCCTTCAGTATCGCTTCCGCGGCCCGCTTCGCATCGATCGCCAGATGTCCCCCGCGAGTCGCCAGGTTGGCGCTCGCCGCCAGCCGGACCAGGTCGTTGGTGTACGGCAGTCGCCAGGCCTCGTCAAAGTCGTTGATGCCCCAGATCAGCCGTCCCTCGGCATCGCGCCAGGTTCCGAAATTCTCCACGTGGAGGTCGCCCACCGCCAGGATCGCCGGGGCCGAGGCCAGTTCTTTGCAGACCTCCGGCCAGATCTGGGCCCAGCGGTAGAACGTCGCGCGCAAGAAAGGAAACGGGCCATCCCGCATCCGCTCGTGCTTCAGATCGAGATCGGCTTTGACCAGTGAGATGTGGCGGCCAAGCCAGGCCTCGTACTTCGCCGTGGCTCTTCGGATTCCCACCAGCCAGCTCCTCTCAGTGGGCGCACGCGGCCGCAAGCCTGGCGGTAAGCAGCCACCGCAGCAGGCCGCGGGGTTGCCCGTCGAACCGCTCGATGTCAATCGCCGCCAGGGCGCCCTTCTTCAGTTCCACCAGCGCCCACCCGGCGCCCAGCAGAAAGCTCGCCGCTTCTCCCAGCAATGGCTCGTGGCCGGCCAGCAGGATCGCCCTCTCGTCGCGGTGAGATCGGATTTCTTCCCACACCGATTCGCGCGAAGAGCCGGGCAGCAGCGCCTCGGTGCGCACGATGGCCTGCTTGCAGCCCAGAATCTCCGCCGCCATCTCCGCGGTCTGCGCCGCCCGGGGATAAGGACTGGTGAGGATCAAAGAGGGACGGACGCCGGCGTTGCGCGCCACGCCCAGGATCAGGCGAAGCCGCTGCCTGCCCTTTTCCGTCAACTGGCGCTTCTCGTCGGCGCGGCCCGGCCGTCTCGCCTCCGCGATCCCGTGGCGCAGGAGGTACAACTCCATCAGCGTCTCCCGTTCCGCCGCGCCCGCGTTCTCGCCTTACGCGGCGCCGGCGCGGCCGCCCCGCTCTTCAGGTCCAAGGTCTTGATATGGCGTTGCAGCTCCAGGAAAATCGCGTCGGCGGGCTGGCTGGCATCCACCACCGTGAAGCGGTATCGTTTGGCCATCCCATCCAGCGCACGGATCAGGCGGGCCTGGTAGCGCACGAAGCTCTGATGCATGTCCGCGCCGAAGCGCATGTCCATCCCGCTTTCCCAGAAATCGAAGGCGCCGCGGCCCAGAACCACGCGCGAGACCAGGTCCTTCACTTCCGCGCGCAGGTAATAGACGGCATGGGGAACCAGCCCGAACCCGGCGACCTGCTCGATCCAGCGCCGGTCTTCTCCGCGCGCGATCGCCCGCGCCATGATCGAGAAGATGTACCGGTCGGTGAGCACCACGAAGCCGGCTCTCAGGGCCGGAATGATCTGGTTCTGGAGCTGGTCCGCGAAGTCGGTGGTATAGAACAGGGTCATGGTCACCGGCCCCAGCGTATTGCCGTTCTTGGCCTCTTTGATCCCCTTGCCCGCCAGCGCCGAGCGCGCCATCCCGGTGTCCAGTACCGCGTGCCCTTCCTGTTCCAGCCACTGCCGAAGTTGCGCGACTTGGGTGGTCCGGCCCACTGCATCCGGGCCTTCCACCACGATCAACTGCCCATGCAGCTCCGAGCAATCCACGCCCGGAAGCGGCTCACTGTAGAATTGCAGCGGCGGTGGGGACACCATTGCGCTCTCCAATCGCGAATCGCAGCACTCCGGATTTCAGATGCTCGCCCAGAACTTCTTCCACGATCTGGCGCATCTGCTGTTGTTGTTCCTCGATGGAGAGGGTCGCGTCGATCACCCGAAAGCCCATCTCCTCCGCCATGGCCTCGTATTCGTCCAGAATGCGGCCCTGGAAGATGCGGAAGCTCTCCTCCACGTCGCGGCTCAATCCCAGGTCCATGCCGGCCTCGTAGTACTTGATGGCGTCGCGCCCGCCCAGGATCCGCTGTATGGCCACATCCAGCGGCACGCGGAAATAGAACGCCAGGTCCGGCCGGAGCGCGAAGCGGTACAGGTTGCGCACCCAGCGGCGGCTGACGCCCCGGGCCACGTCGCGCGCGAACGCGGTGAAGGCGTAGCGGTCGGCGCAGACGATGGCCCCGGCTTTGACCAGCGGCAGGATGTAGCTCTCCATGCGGTCGGCGAAATCGGTGGCGTGGATCAAGCTGAACGTCGTCGGCGTGAACATCTCCTTCTTCTTGCCGCGGCGGGTGGTCTGGCGAACCAGCGGCGAGGAATTCCACTCGCTGAACGTCACCGCGTAGCCTTGCGCGCGCAGCCACCGGCTGAGCAGCGAGATCTGCGTGGATTTCCCCGAGCCGTCTATGCCTTCGACGATGATCAGCTTTCCGTGGTAGCGGTTGGGTACGAACAGGCTCATATCGTGAACGAATCCCACTTATTATAAGATAGATGCCCCGGTACGCGGCGATCGACATCGGCAGCAACTCCATCCGCATGCTGGCCGCCGAGGTCGCCCCGGGGAGCGCGGTGCGGATTCTGGCCTCCGAGCGGGAGGTGACGCGCCTGGGGGAGAGCGTCTTCCGCAGCGGCAGCATTAGCGAAGAAGCCATGAGCCTGACCTGCGCGGTGCTCGCCAAAATGGCGGCGCAGTACAAGGCGCTGGAGGTCGCCGGCGTCCGGGCGGTGGCCACCTCGAGCGTTCGCGACGCGCGAAACCAGGCGGAGTTCCTCGACCGGGCCTCCCAGGCGATTGGCAGGCCGGCGGAAGTCGTCTCCGGCCGCGAGGAAGCCCGGCTCATTCACCTGGGTGTGCTGAGCCGCTGGCCGCAGCCCGGCAAGCGCGTGCTGATCGTCGACATTGGCGGGGGCAGCGTCGAGATCATCGCCGCGGAGGACGGCCGCATGTTGGAGGCCGTCTCCAAGCCGCTCGGAGCCGTGCGTCTGCGCGAGATCCTTCTGGCCGGCGATCCGCCCACTCCGCGCCAGCTCCACCAGATGCGCGAGTTCATCCAGGAGAAGCTCGCCGATACCTTCCGCCGCTTCGGCAGTGGGCGCTGGGATCGGGCGATCGCCACCTCGGCCACCGCCTCGGCGGTTGCCTGCGCCATCGGCGGCGTGCCGCGTTCGAAAAGGGACCATATAGACAGGCTGCGTGTCGCCACGGCGCAGGTCCGCAGGCTCTACAAGAAACTCAGCGTCCTGGACCTGGCGGGGCGGCGCGGGGTCACCGGCATCGGCCCCAGGCGCGCCGAGATCATCGTCCCCGGCGTCGGCGTGCTGCTGGAGATCCTCGAGCGCTTGCGGCTGCCCTCGGTCTACTATTCCGCGGCCGGCGTGCGCGACGGCATCGTTGCCGACCTCGCCGCGCGCGGCGTGGGCGTCGAACTGGCCCGCCTCAGCCGCGACCAGCGCCGGGAGGTCGAAGGGATGAGCCTGCGCTACGGCGGCTCGCTGAAGCACGCGCGCAAAGTCGCCGCCCTCGCACACGTGCTCTTCAACTCCCTGCTGCCTTTGCACCAACTGCCGCCCGCTTTCGGAAAGCTCCTGGAGGCGGCCGCGTACCTGCACGACATCGGCCACTACGTCAGTGACTTGAGCCATCACAAGCACTCTTACTACCTGGTGGCGAACTCCGATATGCCCGGCTTTACCAACCGCGAGCGGGAGTTGATCGCCAACCTCTGCCGCTATCACCGCAAGGCGCTGCCGGCCTCCACCCACCTCAACATCCGGTCGCTGAACGCGGAGGAGCGGCGCGCCCTGCTGCGGCTCATCCCTCTGTTGCGTGTCGCCGACAGCCTGGATCGCAGCCACGACCAGCGCGTCGAGAGCCTGGAGTGCCAGGTCCGGGATGGCCAGGTGGTTCTCGAACTTGCCTCTCGGTCCGATATCGACCTGGAAGGCTGGGCCGCGGAGCGCGCCGGTGAGGCCTTCCGTCAGGTGTACGAAGTGCCCGTGGCTATCCGGGCTGCCAAGGTGAACCTGTGAAACCTGACGCGCGCGACGTCGAACCGGGGATTGCGATCCGCAAGTTTGCCCTCCAGCTCGCCTCCGCGTTGCTTCGGAGATTCGCTTTCGAGGTGAACCGCGCCTCCAAGCCCGGCAATCCCGAGGCCATTCACGATCTGCGCGTCTCGATCCGCCGCCTCACCCAGTGCCTTCGCCTGTTCGCGCGGTTCTTCCCCCGCGGCGAGGCGAAGAGAATCCGGCGGGAGCTTAAGGCGCTGATGACCCAGGCCGCCCAGGTCCGTAACCGGGACATCGCGCTGGAGCTGCTCCGCAGGGCGGGGATTCGGCCCCCCGCGCCGGTTCTCGCCAGGCTCGCGCAGGAGCGGGAACGGGAGCATCGCCTGCTGGTGGAAGGCCTCCAGCTCTGGAGCCGCCGCGGCTCCTTCAAGAAATGGCGTTCGCAACTGGATCTGTGAACATGCCCAAAAGCAATCGCATCGATTGGGACGATTCGGCAACCGCCGGGCAAAACGCGCGCCTCAAGCTGCCCGCCCTGGCGCAGTCCTTTTTCGAGGCGGGCCGGAGGCTGGCCAACCTGAACGCCTCCGATGCAGCGCTGCACCGGTTCCGCCTGAGGACCAAACGGCTGCGCTACACACTGGAGTTCTTCCGCTTCTGCTACGGGCCGGGACTGGAACGCCGCCTGGAGGTTCTTCGGGAGATTCAAGACTGCCTGGGAGAGATCAGCGACTGCGCCGTCGCGCGAGAACTGGCCGCCCGGACGCTCGCGCCGCGCTCCGCCGAGCGGCAGCAGGCAGACCGCTTCCTGCGCGCAAGGGCGCGGCGGAAAGCAGCCCAATTCCGGCGCTACTGGCGGGTGGTGGTCGATGTCCCCGGCCAGGAGCGCCGCTGGCGAAACTACCTTTCCCGCGTCCCCGGCGAGTGACGCTGACCGGCTGCCGCAGCGCTCAGGGCGCTCCCCGATTCGTTACACTCGATAGTACATGGCCGCTGGGACAAAACCCGAGATGCCGATGCCCGTGCGGGAGCTGGCGGAAACCCGCGGCGTGCGCGACTGCCTGCAATGGTTCACCCGGGAAAAACAGTGGATCGACGAGCAACACGTACAGCTCTGCCGCATCCCCGCTCCCACGTTCCTCGAGCAGAAGCGGGCCGAGTGGATGGCCCAGCAGTTCTCGGCGCTGGGCTGCCAGGCCGAAATCGACCGCGCCGGCAACCTCCTCGCGCGCCTGGGCCCGGACGACGGCTCCCCGCTCATCGCCCTGACGGCTCACCTGGACACCGTGCTGGCCCCGCGAACCCGGGACGAAATCGGGGTCGATCCGGACGGCACATTCCGCGGCCCCGGGGTCTCCGACAACGGCGCAGGCCTCGCCGCGCTGCTCGCCATCGCCCGCGCCATGCGATCTTCTCCACCCCTCCAAGGCGCCGGCGCCGCGCTGCTGCTGGTGGCCAACGTGGGCGAGGAGGGAGAGGGCAACCTGAGCGGGATGCGCTATCTCGCCAGGCAGTCTCCGCTCGCGCCCCGGATCAAGTCGTATCTCGTGCTCGACGGGCCCGCGCTCGACCACATCACCTCGCGGGCCCTGGCCAGCCGCCGCTTCGAGGTCGTCTTCACCGGACCGGGCGGCCACAGTTGGAACGACTACGGCAACCCCAACCCCGTGCATGCGCTGAGCCATACCATCGCTTGGTTCACGGACCAGTGCTCCGGCATGGCCACCAACGGCGTCGCGCCGCGTGCTTCCTTCAATTTCGGCACCTTCGAGGGAGGCTACAGCGTCAACTCGATTCCTGCGATGGCGCGCGCCAAGCTGGACCTGCGCTCCGACGACAGCCAGGTGTTCGACGAGCTGGCCGCTACGCTGGCCCAGGCCGCCGAGCGGGCGCTGGAGCTCGAGAATCGGCGTGCCAGCGGCGCCAGGCTGGCCGCAAAAATCAAGGAGATCGGCTCGCGGCCGGGCGGCCAGCTTCCGGAAGATGCATCCATACTGCTCTTTCTGCGGGCCGTCGACACGTACCTCGGCATCCGCGCGCGGCCGCATCTGGCCTCCACCGACGCCAACATCCCGCTGTCGCTGGGCATCCCCTCCCTTTCCATTGGCACGGGCGGCCAGGGCGGCGGCAACCACACCCCCGCCGAATGGTACCATCCCGAAGGCCGCGACCTGGGCCTGAAACGCATCCTGCTCACCCTGGCGATGCTGATGAGCGAGGGCTGACGGCGCACGGCTGAGATAATGGCAAGGTGAGCCGCCCCGTCCATCCGCCAACCTGGCGCGCCGACCTGGCGCTGGTGTTCATCACGCTGATCTGGGGCTCCACCTTCGTCGTGGTGAAGCAGGCGCTGGAGGACTGCTCCACTCTGCTGTTTCTGGCATTGCGCTTCAGCCTGGCAACGGTAGCGCTCGGGCTGGCTTTCCGCCCCCTGCCGAGCAAGTTCTCGCGCTCCAAACCTTTTTTGGCCGGCGGGGTCGCGGCGGGAGTGTGCCTGTTCGGCGGCTACCTGCTGCAAACCGTCGGCCTGCGTTACACGACCCCTTCGAAATCCGCCTTCATTACCGGGCTATCGATCGTGATGGTGCCGGTGCTGGCGGCGCTGGCGCAACGGAAGATTCCGCTCCCCCGGGAGGTGTTGGGGGTGGTGGTCGCCACCGGCGGCATGGCCTTGCTGACGCTGCCGGGCCAGTCCTTGCGCATTGGAAAAGGGGACCTGCTGACGCTGGGATGCGCGGTCGCGTTTGCCGTGCACATCCTGGTAGTGGGGCACTACGCCCCCAGGCTGGGTTTCGAGGCGCTGACCCTGGTGCAGATTGTCACCACGGCCGCCCTGGCGCTGGCGAGTTTCTGGTGGGCGGAGACGCCGCTGATCCGGTGGCGGCCCGGGGTGGCGGCCGCCCTGCTGGTGACGGGGTTGTTTGCCACCGCGCTGGCCTTCGGAATCCAGGCCTGGGCACAGCAATACACCACGCCCACCCGCACGGCGCTCATCTTCGCACTGGAGCCGGTTTTCGCCTGGCTCACCTCGTTCCTCCTGACCGGGGAACTGTTGTCGCGCCAGGCGACCCTCGGCGCCGCCTTGATCCTCTCGGGCATTCTGCTGGTGGAATTGAAACCGGCCGCCCCAAGGCAACGTGCGGAACTCTGACGGAATATAATAAAGAGAAGCCTGCCCTCGGAGAATTTACCCATGAGTCTTTTTCGCCAATTGCGACAGCAGAAGCTGCTCTCGGTCACCCTGCTGCTTTTCACACTCTCGATCGGAATCCTGATCGGGACGCTGGTCATGACCGCAGTACGCGCCGACAAAGCGCAAGGGGGAGCGCCGGATGCGACCCCGCTGACCATCCCCAGCCCGGTCCAGCTTTCCACCGCGTTCAGCGCCCTCGCCAAGCAGCTCGAACCCTCGGTGGTGAACATCACCTCCAAGTTCGGGCCGCCGCCCTCGCAGCAGACACGGAGCCGGCGCCGGCAGGCGCAGCCCCAGCCGGACCAGGAAGACGACGATCAGGGCGGGATCGATCTGTTCCGGCGGTTCTTCGGGCAGGACCCCTTCGGCAATGATCTCCCCCAGCAGCCGTTCCGCCGCCAGGGTACCGGCTCGGGCGTCGTGGTGGACCGCAACGGCTATATTCTGACCAACTTGCACGTGGTGGAGGACGCCACCCGCATCCAGGTGAAGTTCAACGGCGACCCCACTGAGTACACCGCCAAGCTGGTCGGTTCGGACCCCGAGACCGATCTGGCCGTCATCAAGCTCGAGGACGGCAAGAAACTCGTCCCCGCCAGGATCGGCAATTCCGATGGGGTACAGGTAGGCGATTGGGCGGTCGCCATCGGCTCGCCGTTCGGCTTCGAGGCAACCGTAACAGCGGGCATCATCAGCGCCAAGGGACGCGACATCGGCGGCGTCGAGCACCAGTTGCAGAAGTTCATTCAGACCGACGCGGCGATCAACCCGGGCAACAGCGGCGGGCCGCTGCTCGACATCAAAGGCGAAGTGATCGGCATCAACACCGCCATCGCCACCGAAAACGGCGGCTACCAGGGCATCGGCTTCGCTCTGCCGATCAACCTGGCGGTGAACGTCTACAACCAGATCATCAAGACCGGCCGGGTATCGCGCGGCAGCATCGGGGTCGGGTTCAACGCCAACGAGAAGCCTGAGACCCTCAAGGTCTACGGCGCCACACACGGTGTGTTTGTCACCCAGGTGACACCGGGCGGGCCGGGCGACAAGGCCGGCATCAAGGAAGAGGACGTCATCATCGCCTTCAACGGCCAGCCGGTGAAGGACGGCGACGACCTGGTCAGCCGGGTTTCCAGCACCCCGGTCGGCTCCGTGGCCAGCGTGACGGTCCTGCGCCAGGGCAAGCAGATGGACCTCAAGCTGACGGTCGGCGAGCGTTCCGAGGTCTGGGCCAACGCACCGCAATTCCGCCGCTTCCGCCGCGAGGAGCCGGGCCAGGCGGGGAGTTCCACCGAGGTGAAGTTCGGCCTGAACGTCCAGAACCTGACCCAGGGCCTTCGCGACCGCCTCGGCTTCGACGAGAAGGGCGGCGTGCTGATCACCGGCGTTCTTGCAGGCTCGTTTGCCGAGGATATCGGCCTTCTGCGGGGGGACGTCATCATGGCCATCAACAGGCAGCCGGCCAACTCGGTGGATGATGTCCAGCGCATCCAGGCCAAGCTGAAGCCCGGCGATGCGGTGGCCTTCCGGGTGATGCGGGCCATCCGGCAGGGGATGCGCTCGGGCGACGTCCAGTGGCAGGCGGTTTTCCCGGCGGGCACCTTGCCGGCCAATCCGTGATAGGATAGCGCATTGGGGGGCGCCTCCCGCGGCTGCCCCTCGCTGTTTGTTGGGTTCAGGGAGCTGCGCTTGCGAAGATTTGCTGCGCTGATCGGAGTGCTCTGTTTGGCCGTCCCGGGCTTCTCGGAGGCCCCAAAGTCCGCCCGGAAGTCCTCTTCCACCACCGCCTCAAAGACTTCCGCAAGCGCCGTGAAGCGCTCCCCCACCGGCAGGACCCGCAAGGCCGCCCGCTCCCGGAAGAGGCGCCAAAGCTGGCGCACCGGCCAAATGACGCCCACGCCGGAGCGATACAAAGAGATTCAGCAGGCATTGATCGACCGGGGCTATTTGCAAGGCCCGGCCAGCGGCGTCTGGGGACCGGACTGCGCCCAGTCGCTCAAGAAGTTCCAGCAGGACCAGAATCTCGAACCGAGCGGGAAGCTGGATTCGCTCTCGCTCATCACCTTGGGACTTGGACCCAAGCGGGAGCCCCTGGGCTCCACCGCCGTGGTCCGCAATCCGCCTCCGGGGTCGGGGGCGCGGTAAGATCCGCCATGATCATCGGTGTTCCCCGCGAAGTCAAAGACCACGAAACGCGCGTGGGACTGGTTCCGAGCGGCGTGATCGCGCTGGTCGAGGCCGGCCACCGTGTCTTGGTCGAGGCCGGCGCGGGCAAAGGCAGCTCCATCACCGATCAGGAATACGAGGAGGCCGGCGCGACGCTGCTCCCCTCGGCCACGGAGGTCTGGGGACAGGCTGACCTGGTCATCAAAGTCAAAGAGCCGCAGCCGCGCGAGTACGGCTGTCTCCGCCCCGGGCTGGTGCTGTTCACCTATCTGCACCTCGCTCCCCTGCCCGCGCTCACCGACCGCCTCCTGGAATCCGGCGTGACCGCCATCGCTTACGAGACCATTCGCGAGAAGGACGGATCCCTGCCGCTGCTCACCCCCATGAGCGAGGTCGCGGGCAGGCTGGCCGTTCAGATCGGCGCCGTCTATCTGGAGGCTCCCAACGGCGGACGCGGTATTCTGCTCGGGGGGGTGCCGGGCGTGGCGCCGGGCAACGTGGTCATCCTGGGCGGCGGGGTCGTGGGCACCAATGCCGCCAAGGTAGCCGTCGGCATGGGCGCGCACGTCACCCTCATCGACAAGAACCTCGACCGGCTGCGCCAGATCGACGACGTCTTCCTCGGACACGTGGTGACCCTGGCCTCCAACGTCTGGACCGTTCGCGAGGCCTTGCGGCAGGCCGACCTGGTCATCGGCGGCGTGCTGGTCCCCGGGGCCTCGACGCCCAAAATCGTCCGCCGCGACATGCTGCGGCTGATGAAGAAGGGCGCGGTGATGGTGGACGTCTCGATCGATCAAGGCGGCTGCTTCGAAACCTCGCACCCCACCACGCACACCGACCCGATTTACTTCGTCGATGGCGTGCTGCACTATTGCGTGTCGAACATGCCGGCCGCCGTGCCGCACTCCTCGACCCTGGCGCTGACCAACGCCACCTTCCCCTATCTGCTCGCGCTCGCCAACCAGGGTTTCGAAGCTGCCTGCCAGTCACACCGCGCCATCCGCGAGGGCGTCAACACCTTCCAGGGCCACGTCACCTACCCCGCCGTCGCCGAATCCCAGGGCCGCCCCTGGAAGGAGATCACCGCACTGCTGTAGTCACAGCAACCTTCCCGCCCTCGGCTTCGCCAGGCGGCGCTCCAGGCGGGCTTGGCGGCGCTTGAACTCTTCGGAATCGGCCAGCGCCCGCGCGCTCCGGATCATCTCGAGCGCCATCGCGTAATTGCGCTCGTGGTGCTCGTAATACTTGGCCAGCGCCTCGAGCGCCGTCACCCGGTAGGGGTTGCGGCCCGAGGCTAGGTCCGTCAGGACGGCCAGCGCCGCCGGCTCGTTTCCCAGCTTCCTCTCGATCATCGCGGTGTCCCACAGAGTCCGGAACAGCAGATCGTCGGGCAGCCCCATCGCCACCGCGCGCCGCATCAATTCCAGCGCCTGCTCCTTCCGCTCGGCTTTGAGGAACCACCGCGCCAGGCCGACCAACTCGCTGCCGTGGGCGAACCGCGCGGTTCCAGGCTCGCGAAGGGCAAACGGCACGATGCCCGTCAGGCACGCAGTCGTCAGGATGTCGGTGGCGTTGTGATGGAAAATCGGGACCACCCGGAAAGCCTGCTGCGTGCGCAGATACTCGAAGTAGACGTAGGGGATCATTTCCCCCGGCAGATCGCCCTCGCGCTCCACGCCCAGGATCTGGTTCTCGAGATCCACCAGCCGGCAGCTTTCCAGGCGCAGCTTCCACAGCCGGCGCGCGCCGTGCAGCAGGTCCAGGTGCGCCAGGCGGTCGAACGGCGGGCGCGCCCGAGCCATCCGATACCGCGTCTCCAGCAGCGGCTGGTCGTAGGTCTTGCCGTTGTAGGTGATCAGGACGTCGAATTCCTCGAGGTGACGGGCCAGCGCCCACAGCAGGCTCGGCTCCTCGCCGTAATCCCGCATGAAGAACTGGCGCACCCGAAACCCGTCCGGGCAGATGCGCCCCACGCCGACCAGGAACGCATAGGTCCCCGAACCGCCCGCCAGTCCCGTCGTCTCCGTATCCAGGAAAGCCCAGCGCCCGACCGGCGACGGCCTGGCTTCCTCCCCCGACAGCGCCCCCAGCAGGTCTTCGGGAAGCTCGAGCAGGTTCGAGAGATCCATGCTCCCGTGCCGCCGATGCCGCTCGTACAGCTTCTCGGTTTCAAAGTGGTGGCCGAACGGAGTCTCGACCACCTCCCCGCTCATCCACTGCTCGATGAAGTAGCGTGAAGGCCGATTGTCGGCCGGGGCCGCCGCCGTCTGGCTCCCCTCCGCATACTTCTTGTCGATGCGCGCCACCTTGCGCCGGAGGATGGCCAGTTGTTCCTGGAGATCGCCCACGAACTTCGCCTTTTCTTTGCCAATGATAACCCGCCGTGACGGCCGGTTCAAGCCTACTGCCCTTCAATCTGCGTCGAGACCTCTTCCCACTCCGCCAGCAGCCCTTCGAGGCCGGCGCGGCGGCGCGCGAGCAGGTCGGCGAGCCGGATGGTCTCCTCGGCGCTCCTGAAATCCGCCAGCGCCGATTCGTATCCGGCGATCTCGGCCTCCAGCCGCGCGATCTCCTCCTCGAGGCTTTCCCGGCGTTCCTTCAGTTGCCGCAGACGAATCGGGTTGAGGCGTTTGGGGCGCGCCTCGTCGGTCTCGACCGGAGCCGGCGGCGCCTGGGCCGCCTCCGGCTCGGGCTCGACCTCCGGGGCCGCGATGGCGTTCTTGCGCCACAGGTAGTCTTCGTAGTTGCCCGGGTAGACGTTCACTCTCTGGTCGGCGATTTCAAAGACGCGGGTGGCGAGCTTGTCGATGAAGTACCGGTCGTGCGAGACGAACACCAGCGTGCCCGAGTAACCCTGCAAGGCCTCGAGCAGAATGTCTTTCGCCCGCAAGTCCAGGTGATTGGTCGGCTCGTCCAGCAGCAGGAAATTCGACGGCTTCAGCAGCAGGCGCGCCAGCGCGAAGCGGTTGCGCTCCCCGCCCGAGAGCACGCCGACCTTTTTGAACACGTCGTCTTCGGAGAACAGGAAGCAGCCCAGCAGATTGCGCAGCTCCACCAGCGGCGTCATGGGGGTGACGCTCGCCAGCTCGTCGAGCAGGCGCGCTTCCGGGTCGAGCTCCTTGTACTGGTCCTGCGCGAAGTAGTCGGGCTGCACGTTGTGGCCCGTCTCAAAGCTGCCCCCGCTCACCGGCTCGACGCCCGCCAGGATCTTGATCAGCGTCGACTTGCCCGCGCCGTTCACCCCTACCAGCGCCACACGGTCCCCGCGCTCGATGATGCAGTTGACGCCGGCGAAAACCAGCCGTTCGCCGTAGCTCTTGGCGACTTCCTTGAACTCCGCCACGATGCGCCCGCTGGCCTTGGGCTGCGGGAAGGTGAAGTGGATGGCCTTCTCCTCCGGCGGGACCTCGATGCGCTCGATGCGCTCCAGCTCCTTGATGCGGCTCTGCACCTGCTTGGCCTTGGTGGCCTGGTAGCGGAAGCGGTTGATGAAGGCCTCGAGCTGGCGGATGCGGTCCTGCTGGTTCTTGTAGGCCGACTCGAGCTGCGCCCGCCGCGCCTCCCTCTGCGCGAAATAGCGCTCATAGTTGCCCGAGTAGAAGTGCAACTGCCGGTTCCACAGCTCGGCGGTCTTCCGCACCGTGACGTCCAGGAAATAGCGGTCGTGCGAGACCAGCAGGTAGGCGAACGGGTAGGCCAGCAAGTACTCCTCGAGCCAGTTGCGCGCTTCCAGGTCCAGGTGGTTGGTCGGCTCGTCCAGCAGCAGCAGGTTGGGCTTCTCGAGCAGCAGCTTGGCCAGCGCGATGCGCATCTGCCAGCCGCCGGAGAACTCCTCGGTGCGCCTTCTCCAGTCCTCCTTGGAAAATCCCAGGCCCGCCAGCACCGCGCCCACCTGCGCCTCGACCGCATAACCGTCCCGCGCGCGGAATTCGCTGTCCACCCTCTGGAAGCGCTCGGCCACCTCCTGGTATTCCGCGCCCGCCGGTTCCAGCTCGGCCATGCGCCGCGTCAGGCTCTCCAGCTCGTCTTCCATCGAACGCAGTTCGGAGAACACCGACAGGCACTCGGCGAAAACGGTGCGGCCGGAAAGCGCCAGGCCGTCCTGCGGCAGGTAGCCCGCCGTCAGCCCGCGCGTGCCCGTCAGCGCGCCTTGGTCGAGCGTCTCCAGCCCCGCCAGGATTTTCAGCACCGTGCTCTTGCCGGTGCCGTTGGCGCCCACCAAGCCGATCCGGTCGTTCGGCGTGATGAGCCAGTCCACGCCTTGAAACAGGAGTTTGTGCCCGTAGCGCTTTCCCGCTCCGGAAAGTTGAAGCATGGAGAATCTACACGGGCCCGCAGAAGAAGTCCAACGACCTGGCGATGTACCGCTTGAGTTCGGCGCGCTTGACGATGGCGTCCAGCATGCCGGTCTTGAGCAGGAACTCGGCCCGCTGGAATCCTTCGGGCAGCTTCTGCCGAATCGTCTGCTCGATCACCCGCGGGCCGGCGAAGCCGATCTGAGCGCCGGGTTCGCCGATGTTGAGGTCCCCGAGCATGGCGAAGCTGCCGGTGGTGCCGCCGGTGGTCGGATCGGCCAGCACGCTAATGAACGGCACGGCGGCCTCGTGCAGGTACATCAGCGCGGCCGAGATCTTGGCCATCTGCATCAAGCTGACCGCGCCTTCCTGCATGCGCATCCCGCCGGAGGCCGAGGCGATGATCAGCGGCCTGCGCTCCGCCATCGAACGCTCGATCGCGCGGGTGATCACCTCACCGACCACCGCGCCCACGCTGCCCCCGATGAACTTCAGCTCCAGGGCGCAGATGTTGACCGCGCGGCCGCTCAACTTGCCCGAAGCCGAGATCACCGCGTCCTTGAGCGAGGTGGCTTTCTGCATCGCGGCCAGGCGCGCGTGGTAGGGCTTGGAATCGACGAACTCGAGCGGATCGGTCGAGGACAGGCCGGCGTCGTGCGTTCCCCACGGGCCGTCAAACAGCATGCGCAGCCGCGTCAGGGCGTCGATGCGGAAGTGGAAACCGCACTTTGGGCACACGTGCAGGCTCTCTTCCAGCGCCTTCTTCCAGATGATCTGCCGGCAGGCATCACACTTGAACCACAGGCCCTCGGTGCGGATCTTGCGCTCTCCCTCGTCGGGCTTCTTGTCTCCGGACTTCTCTCGGGTGAACCACGGCATCAGTAATCGATCCCTCGCTGCGCCAGCGCACCCTGGCGGAATGGGTGCTTGATTTCCTGGATTTCGCTGACCAGGTCGGCCGCTTCGATCAAATCCGCATGCGCGTAGCGGCCGGTCGAGATCACGTGCAGCCGCTCGGGCCGGGCGGCAAGATCCACGATAACCCGTTCGATCGGGAGCATGCCGTAGTGTATGGCGTAATTCAGTTCGTCCAGAATCACCATGTCGTACCTGCCCGAGTGCATCGCCTCGACCGCCGCCTTCCAGGCTTCCTCCACCAGGCGGATGTCCTCCGGGTCGGGCTTTTCGGCGCCCGCCTTGACGAAGCCGCGGCCCATTGGCCGGATCTCGAAGGCCTCGCCCAGCATCCGCGAGCTGTCCAACTCTCCATAGTGCCACGATCCCTTGATGAACTGGATCATGAGCGTCCTGAAGCCCTGCCCGGCCGCCCGAAGCGCCACGCCCATCGCCGCCGACGTCTTGCCCTTCCCGTTCCCGGTAAACACCATCAGCAGCCCGCGCCCAGACTCCATCGACTTACGGTAGCATAGCCGCAGGGCCACCCTCCCGGACCGCCCGCTCCACGCTTCCCCCGCGGCTGCGTTTCCATAACTCCACATACGGCCCCAGTTCGCGCATCATGGCGCCGAACTGCGGAATGGTCAGCGACTGCGCGCCGTCGCTGATGGCTTTCTCCGGCCACGGATGCACTTCCACCAGCAGGCCGTCGGCGCCCATGGCCACCGCCGCGCGCGCCAGCGGCGGCACCAGGCTGCGCTTGCCGGTGGCGTGGCTCGGGTCGACCACCACGGGCAGGTGCGTCAACTCGTTCAGCACCGCCACCGCCGTCAGGTCGCAGGTATTACGCGTCTCCGTCTCGAACGTGCGGATGCCGCGCTCGCACAGGATCACGTTCGGGTTGCCGTGCGCCACGACGTATTCGGCCGACATCAGCAGCTCCTTGATCGTCGAGCTCATTCCGCGCTTGAGCAGGATCGGCCGCTCGGCCCGGCCCAGGCTCTTCAGCAAGGCGAAGTTCTGCATGTTCCGCGCGCCGATCTGGAGGATGTCGGCGTACTCGGCGATCAGTTCGACGTCGCCGTCGCGCATCACCTCGGTGACGATGGCCAAGCCGGTGGCGGCCTTGGCCTTCCGCAGGAGCCTGAGGCCCTCGATCTCCAGGCCCTGAAAATCGTAAGGCGAAGTGCGCGGCTTGAACGCGCCCCCGCGCAGAATCCGGCCTCCCATCCGCGCCACCGCTTCCGCCGTCTCCATGATCTGGCGTTCCGATTCGACCGAGCAGGGACCGGCCATCACCACGAAGTCTGCGCCCCCGATTTCCGTCCCGTTGACGCGGATCCGGCTGCGCTCCGCCTGGAACTCCCGGCTGACGAACTTGTAGGGCGCCGAAATCCGCACGGCATTCTCGACGCCAGGCATCGCCTGGAGCGACTCCAGGCACGCCGTGACGTCGCCCATCCCCACCGCCCCGATGACCACCCGCTCCTCTCCCTGAATGGTGTGTACTTTGTAGCCGAACTCCTGGATCCGCTCGCACACGCCGTCGATCTCCTCCTTGGTCGCATGCAGCCGCATCGAGATGATCATCTCCTCCTCCTTCGCCCCGAAAATAAGAAACCCACTCTTCCGAGTGGGTTGGCCGATCCGATTCCGCGTGTTCTCACCAACGCCACTCTACCCGGAGGGGGTAAAGCGCCAGAATCGAAAGCTAAACCATCCGGCGTAGGTGAAGAACATAGGAATTCCCCAGTATACTCAGCCGCCCCCGCCAACGCAATCCGCACCAGACTCCGCCCCAGCCGCCACGCGCTATTCGTAGCGCAACGCCAGCATCGGATCGATGCGGCTCGCCCGCCGCGCCGGGATCAGTCCGGCCGCGGCCGCCACCACGATCAGCACGGCCATGCTCGCGGCCACAATCCACGGATCGCTCGCCTTGATCCCGAAAAGCTGCGACGCCACAAACCGCCCCAACCCCAGCGCCGCCGGCACACCGGCCAGCAGGCCAAGCGCCAGCAGCAACAGGACCTCCTGCATCACCAGCCAGATCACCGAACCCGGTTGCGCCCCCAGCGCCATCCGCAGGCCCAGCTCCTTCGTGCGCCGCGCCACCGCGAAGGCCATCACCCCGTAGAGCCCGATTGCCGCCAGCAGCGTCGCCAGCAGGCCGAATCCCGCCGACAGCAGCGCTATCAGCCGCTCGGTCAGCAGCGTCTCGTCCAGTTGGCGGCCCAGCGTCTTCAACTCGAACACCGGCATCGACGCGTCGAGCTTCTTCACCGCGTTGCGCACCGCGGAATAGAGGGATGCCGAGCCCAGCCCCGCCCGCGCGTAGAACGCCACGCTGCCGTTGCCCCAGTTCGGGACAAACACCTGCCGCCGCACGCCTTCCCGCGGCCCTTCATAGAGCGTGTCCGCCGCCACCCCCACGATCTCGACATCGAGCTTCGTCCCCGGACCGTACCCCCGCCCGATATGCCGCCCGACAGCGCTCTTACCCTTGAAGAAATGCTCAGCGAACCGTTTGTTCACGATCGCCACTTTGGAGTCCTTCTTGATGTCCCTCCGGTCGAAATCCCGCCCCTCCAGGATCGGTATGCCCATGGCTTCGAAATAACCCGGCGAGAGCGAGTTCATGAACGCCTGCATGTCCTCGCCGTCCTTGGCTTGGTGGCCCTCCACCGACGTGGTGCTGTCCCATTCGTCGCCGTGCAGCAGCGCGACCGTAGCGAATCCCGCCGATCGCACTCCCGGAGTCGCGCGGATGCCCTCCCGCAGTTCCTCGTAGAACTGCACCGTCCGCGGCGCGTCGTATCCGTTCAGGGCGGGCGACACCTGAAACGTCACCAGGTTGTCGAGGTCGCGGAAGCCCGTGTTCGTGGCTTTCAGATTCTGCAGGCTCCTGACGAACAGCCCCGCGCCGAACAGCAGAAGGAAGCTCAGCGCCACCTGCACCGTCACCAGACCTTTCCGCAACAGCAGCGATCGGCCCGTTCCCGGGATCGATCCGGCCGCGTCTTTCAGCGTGGACCACAAATCCGGGCGGCTCGCTCGCAGGGCCGGCGCCAGCCCGAAGATCATGCCGGTGAGAAAGGTCAGAGCCAGCGTGAACAACAGAATCCGTGCATCGGGTTCCGCGCGGATCAACAGCGGGTTCCCCTCCGAGGGCACCAGCGCCAGCAGTCCGCGCGTCATCGCCACCGCCAGCGCCACGCCCGCCAGCCCGCCTGCGAACGACAGCGCCAGGCTCTCCACCATCAGTTGGCGCACCAGCCGGCCCCGCGACGCCCCGATCGACAGCCGCACCGCGATCTCCTTTTGCCGAGCCAATGCCCGCGCGATCAGCAGGTTCGCCACGTTCGCGCACGCGATCAGCAGCACCAGCCCCACCATCGACATCAGCACGATCAGCGCCGTCGAGAAGTCGTTGCGCAAACTCGAAAATCCCGTAGCCGCTTTTTCAACCTGGATCGTTCCCCGCAGAAACTGCTCCCGCGCGTAGGCGGACCAATCCTTCGCAGCCGGAAGCGTTGCTTCGTATTCCCGGATTTGGTGGAACAAACCCTGCAGCGGCGCCCGCGCCGACTCCGCCGTGTAGCCCGGCTTCAGCCGCGCGAACACCTGGACCCAGCGGCTCCGGCGGTCCTCCGGCTGAAACCACCACCACTGCGGCGCCATCTGCGCCTTCATCAGGATCGGCACGCGGATCTGGGGAGAAGCGGCGGGGTCGAGCCCGGCAAACCCCGGCCCCGACACCCCGACAATCGTCATCGGGTAATTGTTTACAAGTATCTTCTTGCCCACCACCTTCCGGTCCCGGGCAAAGCGGCTCACCCAGTAGTCGTAACTCAGCACCACCACCGGATGGCCTTGATACACACGGTCGTCCTCCTGCGAATTGAACAGCCGCCCGGCCGCCGCCCTCACCCCCAGCATCGTGAAGTAATTCCCTGAAACCATTTCGGCTTCAACGCGCTCCGTCCGGTCATCAACGCTCACCGAGGCGGAGATCAGCCGCCGGCACAGCACCTCGGAGAACGGCCCGGCCCGCTGCTGAAAGTCCCGATAGATGGGATAGGAATGCATCCGGCCGCCCATGTTGTTCCCGTTGTGGGCGCCCCGCTGAAAAAGCATCACCAGTTGATCGGGGTTCTTCACTGGCAATCGCCGCAGCATGAGCTGATCCATCAGCGTGAAGATCGCGGTGTTCGCGCCGATTCCAATCGCCAGCGAAAGGATCGCCACCGAGGCGAAAAGGGGGCTGCGGCGGATCGCGCGCAGAGAATATCGCAGGTCCGGCAACAGGCTGCTCATGCTACTAACCTGACTTTCGCAGTTCGGGGGTTGGGAGCAGGTTAACTCCTTATTTTTCAGCGGAGGCATTGAAAAGGTCTGCCCTACAGACGAAGCCTTTCGGCGGGCTCACTCTTGGCGCGAACCTTGATTCTGGGTGGGGGCTGGGAAGGCAGACTGAGCTTGAGCCGGTGGAGCAGAACCTGCTGTTCCGGCGAAGGCTGCGTATAGCGGGGCATGATCAGCCACCGTCCGTCGGTAGTCGGGAAGCACACATCCAACATCTGGATCGCGGCGAGCT
>Ga0187878_1000081_pt1 | contig 110251 bp, 96 predicted proteins | sample June2016WEW_17_1_FD_132979 | JGI IMG/M metagenome (GOLD analysis project Ga0187878, IMG submission 132979) | Peatland microbial communities from SPRUCE experiment site at the Marcell Experimental Forest, Minnesota, USA - June2016WEW_17_150 | ecosystem: Environmental > Terrestrial > Soil >... | reverse complement strand
GATACTTGAAGATAAATTTCAACAAATGAAAAAAGACTGGCTGGTGTGATAAGATAAGTTTATGAAAAGAGTATTAACCGGCGATACGCCGACAGGAAAACTGCATTTAGGGCATTATGTTGGAACGCTGGAAAATAGAGTAAAACTACAAAATGAATACGAAATGTTCATTTTATTTGCAGACACACACGCTTTGACAACTTTAAGCGGGACTCCTAAGGTCGTGGCCGAAAGCACAAAAGAGGTCCTTTTAGACAATCTGGCGGTTGGACTTGACCCTAAAAACGTCACTTTCTTTGAAGAGTCTGCCATCCCCGAGATTTACGAGCTGGCTGCAATATTCAGTATGTATGTTTCCCACAACAGGGCGCTTCGTAATCCGACTATCAAGGATGAAATTGTTTCTAAAGCATTGGGCGACCAATTTAGCCTTGGTTTTATCAATTATCCTATCTACCAAGCTGCGGATATTCTCTGCGTTAAAGGGCAAGTTGTTCCTGTCGGCAAAGACCAAGAGGCGCATCTTGAGCAGACAAGAGAAATAGCCAGAGCGTTAAATAAGCTTACCGGCGCGGAAATTTTTCCTCAGCCCGAAGCGCTGATTGGCAGAGTCGGGAAACTAGTCGGCATTGATGGGAATCCGAAAATGGGGAAGAGTCTAAATAACGCGATATTTCTTTCCGATAGCCCGGAAAGCGTTGAAGAGAAAGTAATGAGAATGTATACAGACCCAAAAAGAATTCACCCTACGGACCCGGGGACAGTAAAGGGTAATCCTGTCTTTATTTATCTCGACGCTTTTGCAACCGAAAAAGATAAAGAACAGACAGAAAATTACAAATTACAGTACGAAAAAGGGCAAGTTGGGGATGTGGAAGTGAAAAAGTTTCTTACAAGAGTGTTGAATGAATTTCTGGAACCAATTAGACAAAGAAGAGCGGAATTTGAGAGACAGCCTGAACTCTTAAAATCAATTCTTAAAGAGGGCAATCAGAAAGTAAGGGAAGAAGCAGCTAAGACTCTTGACGAAGTAAAACAAAAGTTGGGATTCTCTTTCTAAAACTACCACTTCTAATCCTTAATCATTTATCATTACGCTTGAATTGTGCTATAATTCCAGGGTTATGTTCCCGAACAAAATTAAAAAGCCCAAAAAAGTCAGACAGTTAAAATTCAAACTAAATCTTTCCTGGAAAAATTTGATTATTTACGCTTGTTTAATTCTTTTTACCGGCTTTTTGTTCATCGGCATTGCCCAACCAAACAGTAGTTCTTCAACGCCAACGACCAAAACAGTGCCGCTATCACAGCTGATTGCCGATGTTAAAGCGGGAAAAGTTTCCTCAATGGATGTTTATTCGGATAAAATCGATGCCACCGAAAAAAGCGGGATTGTCGAAGCTTCAAAAGAATCAACCGCCGATGTTTACCAACTTTTCCAGAATGCCGGCGTCAAACTGGATAAAACCAAAGTTAACGTTAAAGACGATACCACTTTAAATAACTGGATTAATATCCTCTCGGGAGTTTTGCCGGTAATTTTAATGGTCGCTTTCTTTTATTTTATCTTCCGGCAAGCGCGGGGTGCGCAGGAAAGCGTGTTTTCGTTTGGCCAGTCCAAAGCTAAGGTTTTTAACAAAGATAAACCAAAAATTACTTTTAAGGATGTCGCCGGAGTAGACGAAGCCAAGCAGGAATTAAAAGAAGTGGTCGACTTTTTGAAAAATCCGGGCAAATACAAAGCGATGGGCGCCAGAACTCCCAAAGGTGTATTAATGGTGGGGCCGTCGGGAACGGGTAAAACGCTGTTGGCCAGGGCCACCGCCGGAGAGGCGGATGTCCAGTTTTTCTCGATGGCAGGCAGTGAATTTATGGAAATGCTGGTCGGTGTTGGCGCATCAAGAGTGAGAGATTTATTCAACACCGCTAAAAAAGCCCAGCCGGCGATAATTTTTATTGACGAAGTTGACGCTATCGGTAGACAAAGAGGTTATGGTTTAATGGGCGGACACGATGAAAGAGAGCAGACTTTAAATCAAATTTTAGTCGAGATGGACGGTTTTGCGCCGACAGAACAACTAGTTGTCATCGCCGCGACCAACCGACCCGACGTTTTGGATCCGGCGTTAGTTAGGCCGGGTAGATTTGACCGAAGAGTGGTTTTGGAGTTGCCGGATGTTAAAGGCAGGGAAGCGATTTTGGCGATTCATGCCAGAAATAAGCCGTTTGAAAAAAATGTCAATTGGGAAAAAATTGCTAAACGTACAGTCGGCTTTTCGGGTGCCGATTTGGAGAATATGCTAAACGAAGCGGCAATTTTGGCCGCGCGCCTGGGTAAAAAAGCGATTGATATGAGTGATTTAGAAGAAGCAGCTACTAAAGTCAAATTAGGTCCGGAGAAAAAAAGACTACAAACCGAAGAAGACCGCAAAATGACGGCTTATCATGAGGCCGGACACGCCTTGGTTTCCTGGTTTATGCCACACATGGATCCGGTTCATCGCATTTCCATTGTTTCGCGCGGAATGTCCCTCGGTCATACTATGATGGAGCCGATGGACCGAATTCACGAAACAAAGACGCATTTAATTGAGCAAATTGCGGTGATGCTGGGCGGTCGGGCAGCGGAGAGTTTGGTTTTTAACGAAATCACTACCGGAGCATCCGATGATATTACTAAAGCGACAGAAGTGGCCAGAATGATGGTAACCGAATATGGCATGAGCGAGTTAGGGCCTTTAAATTTGGCTTCCGACCCGAGAATGCCTTACGAACAGTCGTCGGTTTCGGAAGACATGGCCGCCAAAATCGATGTGCAGGTTAAAAAAATCACCGACGAAGGTTATAAAGAAGCGCTGGGAATTTTGAGCAAATTAAGAAAGAAATTAGATGCGCTAGCTGAAGAATTATTGCAAAAAGAAACGCTGGAGTCGGAAGAGTTTGAAAAATTAATCGGCCGGAAACCGGCAACTGCCGTAGCTAAAGTCTAATTGACAAATTAAAACCGGCAATCAATAATAAGTTATGGCAAAAAGTTCAACCAAACCGCATTTCTCCAAAAAGGAAGCCATCAGCTACGGATTTAAGCTGGCCAAAGAAAATCTCTTTTTCTTCATCATTTTGTTTGTAATTATTATTCTAATTACAGCGGTGGTTAGTGGATTAAGAATTGCGACGGCGCATGCGCATATTCCTTTGCTCGCTTTTGTTTTGTGGCTTTTGCAAACGGTAATTGATTTGATTATCGGTATCGGACTAATTCAGATTTCCCTTAAATTCATCGATAACAAAAAACCAAAATATAAAGACCTTTTTTACTACCAACCAATCGTAAATTACTTTTTAGTCGCACTTTTAACCGGTTTGATTGTTTTAGGCGGCTTTATTCTGTTAATAATTCCGGGAATATTTTTTGCGCTCAGATTAAAATTTGCAGTTTATCTGGTAATTGATAAAAACCTCGGTCCGGTTGAAGCAATTAAGAAGAGTTGGAAAATAACTAAAGGTAACGTTTGGAACCTTTTCTTTTTTGGAATATTACTTGGCCTAATTAATATCTTAGGTTTCATTTGTTTAATCGTCGGATTATTCATCACTATCCCTCTAAGTATGCTCGCCACGACCTTTGTTTACCGTAAGCTCCTCTTACAATCAAAAGCTGCCTAGGTTATAATCAATTCAGTAATGAAGAAGCTTATTCTAATTGACGGCAATGCCATAATCCACCGCGCGTTTCACGCGCTACCGCCGTTAAATAACAAAGACGGAATGCCGACCAATGCGGTCTACGGATTTTTCATGATGCTTTTAAAAATCGTCGAGGATTTGCAACCGGAATACCTGGTGGTTTGTTTTGATAAAGCGGCGCCGACTTTTAGAAAACAACTCTATGTCGGCTATCAGGCGACCAGGCCAAAGATTTCTGACGATTTGACTCCGCAGTTTGACGTGATTCATAAGGCTCTCGATAGCGCTAAAATTAAGCATTTTGAAGTCGACGGCTATGAGGCGGATGATTTAATCGGGACAATTTCTAAAGAAGCAAAGGCCAAAAATTTGCAAACGATTATTGTTTCCGGCGACCGGGATTTGTTGCAGCTAGTCAATTCACAAGTATTGATGTTGGCACCGATTATCGGTATGACCAAGATGACGTTGTTTGACGAGCCAAAAGTAAAGGAGAAATATGGTTTGGAACCGTGGCAAATTGTGGATTACAAAGCGTTGGTGGGGGATGCGTCAGACAATTATCCTGGGGTTAATGGCATTGGACCAAAAACCGCCAGCAATTTACTCAATCAATACCAAACGTTGGAAGGAATTTACGAACACCTCGGAGAACTTTCGCCACAAATTCAGGAAAAGTTAGCCAACGACGCCGAGCAGGCGGCCTTGGCGAAGAAACTGGCGACCATTGTTTTGGATGCGCCGGTTAAACTTGACGAGAAAGAGGCGGAAATTAATAAAATAGATAAAGCGGCTTTAAAAAAAGTGTTTGAAAAATTAAACTTTAAGAGTTTGTTAAACCGTATTTCAAAAGAAGAAGTTAAAGTTCAAACAAAAACTCAAGAAAGGAAAGCGGACGAAAGGCAAATGAATTTATTATGAAAGTAGCATTAGTCCATGATTATATTAAAGAGTACGGCGGGGCAGAACGGGTGTTGGAAACTCTAACCGAGATTTTTCCAGACGCGCCGATTTACACTGCCTTTTGTGCCAAGAAATCCCAAGCTTATAAGCACTTTAAAGATAGGAAAATCATTACGTCTTGGGTACAATATATACCCTTTTTTAAAAACAAACTTTATAGCCCTTTACGCTTTTTAACCCCGCTGATTTGGGGTAGCTTTAATTTGGCAAAATACGATTTAGTCATTTCCTCGTCCAGCTGGTATATTGCCAAAGGTTTTAAAAAGGAAAATGATAAATTCACAGAAATTTGTTATTGCCATACGCCGCCAAGGTGGTTGTATGGTTATACAACTTCGGTCAATTTCCAAAAGTACTGGCCGGTTAAGGTTTACGCTTTAATAGTCGGGCATTGCATACGGCTTTATGATTTTAAACAGGCGCAAAAAGTTGACTATTTTATTGCCAATTCCAAAGAGGTCGCCGCCAGAATCAAAAAGTTTTATCGACGTGATGCAACGGTAATTTATCCGCCGGTTGGATTCAATCGGGGTCCTGTCACCGGTTTCCCTCCCGCCAGTGCTCATTCACGACTCACTGATCCGCGCGCTGTCGGGAGCCCTTCCTCCGGTGCCACCCCTTATTATTTTATTGTTTCTAGAATTGTCGGCGCCAAAGGCTTGGAGTTAGCGGTTGACGCAGCCTTAAAGTCTGGATTCAAATTAAAAATCGCTGGGTCGCCGGCCGGATATTATTTTGAGCACGACAAATTAGTGAATAAATCTCAGGGCAAAGTGGAATTTTTGGGACAAGTCAGTGATGAAGAATTAGCAAAGCTCTACGAAGGAGCAAGGGGCTTTTTGGCTTTATCGCAGGACGAAGATTTTGGGATTACGCCGGTTGAAGCGATGTTTTGTGGGACGCCAGTGATTGCTTTTAACGGCGGCGGATATAAAGAAACAGTCGTGAACGGCAAAACCGGAGTTTTGTTCAACGACTATTCGGTAAACGGTTTAATCGAAGCAGTCAAAAAGTTCGAAAACACAAAATTCAACTCGAAAGATTGCATTGAGCAAGCGAAAAAGTTTTCCAAAGAGCGTTTTAAAAAAGAAATTCAAGACTTTGTAAGTTCAAAAGTAAAAAATAAGTAAGCTAAGCGTTGTTGCTCGCATTCTTGGCTCGAAAGTTTTCAAACGCAAGCGTCCCTGCGGCCGGATTCTATCCGTCCTCGGGATACGGTCTTACGACTCTAGTGAAAACATTTCTCACAAGAAAGCTCGCCGCGCTCCATTAGAAATTTTATAAATTATGCCTGAGCTGCCGGAGGTAGAAACCATCAAATTGGGATTGCAAAAACGTCTGATTGGGCACAAAATTGAGGATGTTCAAGTCCGCGTGCCAAAAATCTTCCAGGGAAATCCTAAAGATGTCATCGGCGCTACCGTTACCGACATCAAGCGAATTGGCAAAGGTTTAATCATTGAACTTGATAGCAATTATGTGCTGACGGTACATTTAAAAATGACCGGACAGTTGGTTTTTCAAGATGCGACTACTCAAAATTCAAAACTATCTGCAAAAGTCGGCGGAGGAACGCTTCCTTCCAAATATTCCCACGTCATCTTCACTTTAGATAAAGGGGCGAAGCTTTTTTATAATGATTTGCGCCGTTTTGGTTGGATTAAGGTGATTAGAAAAGACGAACTAAAAGACGTTGCTTTCTTTAAAGAGATGGGGCCGGAGCCAAAAGTGGGGGAAGATTTAGCCGGCAAAGAATTAACACTTCCATATTTCAAAGATACAGTTCAAAAAGGCAATTTGCCGGTCAAGCTCATTTTAATGGACCAGAAAAGAATCGGCGGAATCGGCAACATTTATGCCAATGACGCCTTGTTTTTGGCCGGAATTGATCCCAGGCGGAAAGGCAAAACCCTTACTGACACAGAAGTTGAAAGACTGTTCAAAACCATCCATGAAGTCATCGAAAAAAGTTTAGATTACGGTGGTTCGTCCGACGAAAATTTTGTCAATGTTTTAGGACAAGAAGGAAATTATCAAAACCACACTTTAGCTTATGGCAAAAATGGCGAGAAATGCTCGGTTTGCGGAGCGACAATCGAAAAAATCCAACTCGGGGGACGCGGTACCTACTTTTGTCCCAAGCATCAGAAATAGTTTGCTTTTTTTAGAATTTAATGATAGTATCTAAATCTAGCACTATCCGCAGAGGAGAATGCTAGTTTTTTATGGCGTATAAGGACAGAATCGTCATGTCCATCGGAGGATCCCTCATCGTCCCCAACGGAGGGATTGACACGAAGTTTTTATCCGAACTTAATAAGTTCATAAGAGAGCAACTAGCGAAGAATCCAAACCGCCAGTTTTTTTTAGTCGCAGGAGGAGGATCAACTGCAAGGCACTATCAAACCGCAGCCAAAGAGATAATAGGCGAGATTGCTCCTGAAGATATCGATTGGCTTGCGATCCACGCCACTCGTCTCAACGCGCACCTTCTTAGAACCATCTTCAGAGACCTCGCTCACCCGACAATAATAGACGACTACGAAATAATTAGAAAAGTTTCTGAACCAGTTGTAATCGCTTCAGGCTGGAAGCCGGGTTGGTCAACAGACTTCGATGCCGTTTTGATTTGCGAAGACTACGGAGTAAAGAGTGTTATAAACATGAGTAATATAGATAGAGCTTGTGACAAAGATCCGAAGAAATTTAGCGATGCCAAACCCATAGATAGAATTTCTTGGGGAAACTTCAGGAAGTTGGTTGGCGATGTTTGGATTCCGGGTATGAATACTCCATTTGATCCAATTGCTTCTAAGAAAGCACAGGAATTGGGACTTAGAGTAATAATTCTAAACGGAGCAAATGTCGACAATATTAGAAAATACTTCGATGGCGAAAAATTCCTCGGAACTGTGATAGAATAGCTTCGTGCTAAAATCCATTTCTTTACAAAACTTTAGAAGCTACGACAAGAAAAAATTTAATTTTGAAGAAACGACTTTAATTGTCGGGCCAAATACTTCGGGCAAAAGCAATTTGGTCGAAGCAATTTATCTTTTATCCACCGGCAAAAGTTTCCGCACAGATAAAGACACCCAGATGCTTAAATTTACCGAGGAAGTGGGGAGAGTCAAAGGCGTTGTCAATGCTGACGAGTTGGAAGTTTTGCTTACCAACGGAGAAGTTAACGGCGGCTCGCAGTATAAAAAATTTTTAGTCAACGGTGTTGCCAAAAGACGGGTCGATTTTGCCGGGAAACTGTTAGCGGTGCTTTTTTCGCCTCAAGATTTAGAGATTATTATCGAGTCGCCGGCATTGCGAAGGAATTTTTTGGATGAAGTTTTAGAACAAGTTGACAGAAATTACCGTATCGCCTCAATTGCCTACACTAAAGCTTTAAGGCAAAGAAACGCGCTGTTGGAGGTGGCTCGGGAAACCGGACAGAGAAACGAAAAACAATTTGAATACTGGGATAATTTAGTAATTGAAAACGGCAACATCATCACTCAAAAAAGAGAAGAATTCACTAATTTTATCAACTCATCGCCCAAAGACATTTTTGACTGCGTAGTAGAGTATGATAAAAGCCTGGTTTCCAAAGAAAGGTTGGTGCAATACGAAAGGGAAGAAGTAGCAGCCGGAGTGACTCTGGTGGGGCCGCACCGCGATGATTTTTCGGTTTCGATGTTCAACGGCGGTGACAAAACCACCCACAACGTTAAGTTTTACGGCTCAAGAGGACAACAGCGCCTGGCGATTTTGCAGCTAAAAATGTTGCAGCTGATGTTTATCGAAAAATTATTGGGTGAGCGGCCGCTGTTTTTGTTGGACGATATCTTTTCGGAGTTGGACGAAGGACATATCCAGCTAATTTTGGAAGAAATCGGTAAACAGCAAACAATTATTACTACCACGCATGAAGAATTCATTCCTAGAAAACTGCTAAAATTAATGAAGGTAGTGAATTTGCAAAAATGAACGAGTTTGATATTAATGATTTAAAAAAGTTGTATGTGCCGGCTCACGATTCGCATAAAGGCGAAAATGGGAAGCTGTTGATTATCGGCGGGTCGGTTTTATTTCATGCCGCCTCGTTGTGGGCTTTGCAAGTCGCTTCCCGGATTGTAGACATGGTTTTTTATTCCTCGGTTCCGCAAAATAACACTTTAGTTGAAAAAGAAAAAGAGGAATTTCGGAACGGGATTATTGTTCCGCGCAATAAAATTGAGCATTACATTGAAGAAGCGGATTGCATTCTTATTGGTCCAGGTTTGCCAAGAGAAAACGGAGTAGAGCTAGGGGATGATGACACAAAAGAACTAACGGAAAAGCTATTCAAAGCCTATCCAAACAAAAAATGGGTAGTGGACGGCGGTTCTTTACAAGTTGTCAAGCCTGAAGTTTTGCCACCAACTGCAATCGTCACGCCGCACCACGGCGAGTTTTCCAAACTCTTTGAATCAAGAATCAAGAATCAAGAATCAAGAATAGAACCGGATTTGGTTCAGGAATTAGCTAAAGAATTTAAATTAACGATTCTTTTAAAAGGCGAGGTGGATGTGGTCTCAAATGGAACAGAAGCGGTGCAAATCAGCGGTGGCAATCCAGGGATGACTAAAGGCGGCACCGGCGATGTGCTGGCCGGTTTGGTGGCCGCGCTCTACTGCAAAAACGAAGCGTTCTTATCCGCCGAAGCAGGGTCATTCATCAACAAAAAAGCCGGAGAAGCTTTGGCAGAAAAAATGGGAATCTATTTTAACGCCTCGGATTTGGCCACCGAAATACCGGTAGTCATGAAAGCACTATTGACCACTTGAAAATAGTGTGATATATATCATACCATTGTTTTGGTGGGAGAAAGGAGGAATAATCTATGGCAGAAAGATTAATAATAAGCCCAGAAGTAACAGCAGCCCTAAGGGAAGGAAGAGCAGCAGAGAAAGCAGCTCGTAAAGCCGAGGTTTCTTTTGGATTATGGGGAGAAGCTCTTGGAGCAGAAGGAATAAGACCTTCCAGGATGCACAGCAGCGGAGCAACTAAAGCAAAAGAAGCTCAGCAGTTCTAAGTTTCTAAACTCGCCGAATTTATTCAAAATCTATTTTAGTTTTAAAATGGCTGGAGAAAGTAAGGAAACTAGGGAAGTTAACGCTAAGGGTAGAGAAGTTGTGTATGACGAAAAAGGTCGTAGAATTACCATAATTCCTGAAACCACTAGGGTAAAACGTAGGGGAATTGGCGATCCTGGGTTACGTAAGGGCACAAAAACTGCTCATGACCACATTTAATATTACTGGAAGATAGCTAGGGAATAGTTCGGGAATTTGCTATAATATTGGTATGTATTCGCCCAAGTTTACTATCACCAATAAAATCCTCAAAAACATCGGCAGCATTGAAGCCAGTAAAGAAGTGATTGACAACGCGCCGCTTTTGCCGTATTTCGAACGGGAATTCCGGGAAGACGCAATGGTGAGAACGATTCATTACGGAACACACATTGAAGGTAACGAATTGAATCTTTCCGAAGCGGAGAAGGTGCTTTTGGGACAGCAGGTGGCCGCCCGTGACCGCGATATTCAGGAAGTTATCAATTACCGTAAAGTGATGGAATTTATCGACCAAAATCCGAAAGCGCAGATTAAAATTGACGAAGAATTGGTTAAACATCTGCACAAATTAACGGTTGATAAAATTTTAGCGCCCGAGCAATGTGGCGTTTTTAGAAAAACTCAAGTGGTTGTTAAAAATAGTCAAACCGGAGAAATTTCTTTCCGGCCCCCGCTGGCCGTAGCTGTTCCGTTTCAGGTCAAGAATTTGCTGGAATTTATTGAAAACGCGCCGGATTTAGAAGTGCATCCGGTGCTAAAATCGGGGATTGCACATTACGAGCTGGTGCGTATCCATCCGTTTTTGGATGGTAACGGCCGGGTGGCAAGGGCGATTGCGACTTTAATTTTGTACCAAGATAATTATGATATCCGCAAGTTTTTCTCTTTGGAAGAATATTTTGATAAAGATGCCACCTCTTATTACGAAGCCTTGCAAAGTGTGGAGAAAAACGAGGGTGATTTAACGCAGTGGCTGGAATATTTTACCTTAGGATTATCAATTGAGCTGGCTAAAATTAGGGAAAGAGTCGAAAGTATTTCGGTGGACGCCAGAATTAAAGAAAAGCTCGGCGGTTCGCCAATACTTTTATCTCCTAGACAGTTGAAGATTATTGAATACATCCAAAAAATCGGTTATTTGCAAAACCAGGCCTTTGAACAGCTGTTCCCAATGGTTTCCGAAGACACGGTTCTTAATGAGATTAAAGCTTTGGTGGGACATGGAATTATTAAAAAACACGGTGTAACTAAAGGCGCAAAATATATAATGGCATAGTATGAAATTTAGTGAGTTGACAGAGTATTTTGAGAAACTGGAAGGGACTTCTTCAAGATTGGCTTTAATTGAGATTCTGGCGGAGCTATTCAAAAAAACTCCGGCGAGTGAAATTGAAAAGATTGTTTATTTAATCCAGGGAAGATTAGCGCCGTTTTTTGCGCCAATCGAAATCGGTATGGCAGAGAAAACCGTGGCGGAAGCGTTAGCGCTGGCTTACGGTTCGAATAAAGAAGCAGTAATCAAGGATTTCAATAAATTAGGCGACATGGGATTAGTTGCTGAGTCGCTTAGGTCGCATTCTGATCTCGATGAGTCTTCGAACGCAAGCGTCCCTGCGAAACTCGGGATACGGTCGCAAGCGACTCTAGCGAAGACATCATCTCGACAAAATGCTCCCCGCGACGTAACGGTTGGCGAAGTGGTTAATATTCTTTTGGAAATTGCCAACACGAAGGGGAACGGGACCGTGGAGAAAAGACAAATTTTATTATCAGACCTTCTCAAACAACTCGACCCGATTTCGGCCAAACACCTCGTGCGAATTCCTTTAGGTAACACGCGTTTGGGAATTGGTGACCCGACGATTTTAGACGCCTTAGCAACGGCAAAACTTGGCGATAAATTTCAGCGGAAATTATTGGAGGGAGCATATAACCGGACTTCGGATTTAGGTTTAATTGCCAAAACTTTGTGGGACGGTGGTTTAGCTGCGGTTCAGAAATTAGAGTTAAGAGTTGGCTATCCGGTACGTTCGGAACTTTGCGAACGCTTGCCAAATCCCGAAAAAGTGATCGAAAAAATGAAAGTGGTTGACGCACAGTATAAATATGACGGGTTCAGAGTTCAGTTGCACAAAAATGGCGATATCGTCAGAATGTTCTCCAGAAACTTAGAGGAGATGACACAGATGTTTCCGGAGTTAACGGAAGCGGTCAGAAAACAAATTAAAGCAAAAACTATAATTTTGGATTCCGAAGCGTTAGCTTACAACCCGGAGTCGGAAGAGTTTTTGCCCTTCCAGGAAACCACCAAAAGAAGGAGAAAATACGGCATTGCGGAAATGGCCAAAAGTTTGCCGCTGAAAGCTTTTGTGTTCGATATTCTCTACAAAGACGGGCAGTCTCTAATTGATTTGCCGCTGACCAAGAGAATGGAAATTCTCAAAGAAGTTTTGCCCGAAGATGACGTCTTAATTAGAACTAAAAACCAGACCGTCAGAGACGCCAAAACTTTGTCGCTACTTTTGGAAGACGCAATTTCCAAGGGTTTGGAAGGGTTAGTCATCAAAAAATTGGAAAGTCCCTATGAAGCGGGAGCCAGAAATTTTAATTGGGTTAAGCTCAAAAGGCACTCATCGGGTGAATTAAGCGACACAATTGATTGTGTCATTTTGGGATACATCAGCGGCAAAGGGAAGAGGACCGCTTTTGGCGCGGGAGCGTTATTGGTGGGGGTTTATGATAAAGAAAAGGACGAGTTTGTGTCAGTCAGTAAAATCGGGACCGGCTTAACCGATGAAGAGTGGAGGGAAGTGCACAAAAGAGCCGATAAAATCAGTTTGGAGCAAAAACCGGCCAGAGTCAGTTCAAATATCATCCCTTCAGTTTGGATTGAGCCCAAAATTGTCATCGAAGTTTTGGCGGATGAAATTACCCGTTCGCCGATTCATACCGCTGGTAAAACCGAGACAGAACCTGGCTATGCGCTTCGTTTCCCGCGCTTAGTTTCATTCCGGGATGCAGACAAAAAACCCGAAGACGCCACTTCAGTCACCGAGCTTATCGAGATGTATCAGCAGCAAGGAAAACAATAGGTCTTAACTTGGTAGAATCCCCGTCGGGTTTAGTTCTTGGTCTTTTTGTATCTCTTTCCGCTTGAAGTTCTTTTTCAATTTCGTCATTAACAATGTCATTTATATTCCTGGTAAAGACTATGGCTTTTGGTTCAGGTCGACTTTCTGGTTGAGTGTCTTCAGGATCTCCTCCAATGGTTAATCTGATGCCGGATCGAGATATTGTTCCAATCGTTGGAGGGATGTTGGTTTTCCCGTCAAAAAATCTGCCAATAAGTTGATCTTCTGCTGTTGGAGTAAAGTCGGTTATAGTTACTTCTCCTGCATGATTCGTAATCGTAACGATGGGGAATTTTTCCAACTGTACTCCCATTAATTAAATTGTAACAACTAAAAATTTTCTTGCCAACCCCCAATTTATTTGTGTTAGAATAACCTCATGGAATTTGTGACCGATTTACATCTCCACTCCAAATATTCCCGGGCGGTAAGCCGGGACATGAATCTTTACAATATGGCTTTGTGGGGAACGAAGAAGGGTTTGGATATACTTGCCACCGGCGACTGGACGCATCCTTTGTGGAGGAGGGAAATAAAACAGGAGCTGGTTGAAGATACTGAGGGCATTTTTAAGTTTAAAGATGATAAAAATTTCAAGACCCATTTTATTTTAACGGTCGAAATCTCCAGTATTTATTCGCAAAACGGTAAAGTCCACCGCATCCACAATTTGGTTTTTTCACCAAGCCTTGAAGTTTGCGAAAAGATTGCCGCGGAGCTAACCAAGCGCGGTTGTAATTTATCTTCCGACGGCCGGCCGATTATCGGACTGTCTTCGATTCAGCTAATGGAGTTAATTTACTCGGTTGATAAAAATGTGCTTCTAGTACCTTGTCACGCCTGGACACCATGGTTTGCCTTATATGGTTCAAACTCCGGTTTTGATTCAATCAGTGAGTGTTTTGGCGATTATGCAGATAAAATTTATGGAGTTGAAACCGGTTTATCCAGCGACCCGTATATGAATTGGCAGATTAAGGAACTGGAGAACCGTTCACTGATTTCTACTTCCGACGCGCATTCGATGGCGAAAATGGGCAGGGAAGCAACGGTTTTTGTCACCAAAAAAGACGACCCAAAGTTCAAAATAACTTATGGGGATATTACTGATGCGATTAAACAAGAGCCGGACAGTAAACTAAAAATCGGCTATACAATCGAGTTTTATCCGGAGGAGGGAAAATACCATTTCACCGGCCACCGCAACTGCAATTTTGTGCAAAATCCCAAAGAAACCAGGGATAACGGCAACATTTGTCCGGTTTGCCACCGTCCATTAACGGTTGGCGTCATGCACCGAGTAGAGGAGTTAGCAAAAACGCAAACGTGGCCGGACGAAGTGGCTAAATTAAATCCGAATGGCGTCAAATGGATAATTGATCCCAGTAAAAAGCATCCGCCATTTGTCAAATTGGTGCCTTTAAACGAAATCATTGCCGAAAGTTTGCATTCAACCGTTTCCAGCCAAAAAGTCAAAACTTTATTTGACCAGCTGTGCGAAAAATTTGGTTCGGAAATAAATGTTTTGCTCAAAATTTCCAAAGAAGATATCACCAGAGAAGCAGGGCCAAGAATAGCTGAAGGAATTGATAAGGTGCGGAGAGGCGATATCGCCATAATGCCCGGTTACGACGGAACGTATGGGATTGTGAAGATTTGGGGAGAAGAAAAACCGACAGCAACCGTCGAAAAAACAGCCGAGAGTCAATTGGGAATTGACTTTTAATTTCCGGCAAGATACTCTAATAGTGGAAGGCCCGCCTAATCTTGCCGTTCGCCTTTTGGGAACTATTCGTTCACGGCTCACGGAGCGATTTAGCGGCGGGTAAAAAGGAGGTGAAATAATAATGGATGAAAAAACAAAACAACTCTTAAAACCTCTGAAAGATGTTTACGCAAAAGCGCCTGCTCTACCAAAAAGTGCCACCGATTTCTTAGTTTCGGTCGCTCCTTGGTTAGCATTAATCTTCGGAGTCTTGGCAATTTTAGCGGGAGTCGGAGGGCTGGGTGTTTTCACCGCCTTTTCACCGCTTGCTTATATGTATGCCGGTGTTGGCTACACAGCTTTCTTATTGGTGGCTTCCGTCATTGGAATTGTCGAAGGCATCTTAATGGTGCTGGCATTTATGCCGCTTAAGAAAAGAAGAATAAGAGGCTGGAATTTATTGGTTTGGAGCGAAGCTTTAGCAATAGTAAGTTCTCTCGTTTCCTTAAATGTTGGAAGCGTTATCGGAGCGGTTATAGCGGCAGCAATTGCTTTCTATATCTTGTTCCAGATAGAGCCTGCTTATAAATAGTCGAACTCAAACCTTGAGGGCTTATTTTTTGTTGGTCAAAACAGCATTATTTTGACCAATTGATGTGTATTAATACATATTTTGATATAGAAAAACCACTTGGATTAATTTGTTCAAAACGTGTTAAAATACCTGTATGAAATTGATAGTTGGACTTGGTAACCCCGGAGACAAACACGCCAAAACCAGACATAATCTGGGATTTACGGTGGTTGACGCTTTCCTCAAAGATTTTGAATCTTCCTCGCAAGCTTTATGGAAAGAAGAAAAAAAGTTTCAAGCAGAAATCGCCGAAATAAACTGGCAGCCCAAAAAAAGTCAGGCGGAAAAAGTGCTTTTAGCAAAACCGCTAACTTATATGAATGGTTCAGGTTTAGCAGTCAATTCAATCGCTCAATTTTATAAAATTTCCCCGGCAGATATTTGGGTAATTCATGACGAAATTGATTTGCCGCTGGGTAGTATGAAAATACGTTTTGCCGGCGCGTCGGCAGGACACAAAGGCGTTGAGTCAATTATCGAACTTTTAGGAACAGACAAATTTTGGCGTTTTAGAATCGGCATCGGCAACGACAATGCAAAATTCAAAATTTTAAAACCGAGGTTAAAACCGATCGACAACTATGTTTTGGGAGAATTTTCGGAAGGTGAAAAGGGAAAGGCGCGGGAAATTGTCAAGAAATCGGTTAAAGCGGTGCAGGATGCCTTGGAAGAGGGCTTAGAAAAAGCCATGAACAGATTTAATACGAAATAGAAATAATAAGCGCTTAGGTCGCATTCTGATCTCTATGAGTCTTCGAACGCAAGCGTCCCTGCGAAACTCGGGATACGGTCGCAAGCGACTCTAGCGAAGACATCATCTTGACAAAATGCTCCCCGCGCACACACGTAAGTCAAAGATATGAAATCGGTCCAGCAAATTTTAAAAAACTTTAATCCGGTTCAAGATAAATATATTTCCCGGGATTTTCAGTCGTATGGAATTTGGCTGGCGGAAGAAATGAATGATTATAAAAACAGGGGAATGTGGATTAAGTTAGCTAAAACCAATCATCGCAGCGTTTTGGAAAAAGCTTATTCATTTGTCATCGATAGTAACGCCGACAATAAAATTGCTCTATTTCTTTGGAAATTGAAGCAACTAAAAGGAGAAATCGCCGCCAAGGCGAATAAAAAATAATATGCAAGCGAAAATTTATATTTCTGGAACAGTGCAGGGAATTGGCTTTCGGTATTTTGTCAAGTCCAACGCCCGCTGGTTAAAAATCAACGGCTGGGTCAAAAATACTACTGACGGGAAAGTCGAAGTTTTAGCTCAAGGCGCAAAAGAAGCGATAGGAAAATTAGCTAAGCTGTGCGAAAAAGGCCCGTTTTTGGCCGAAGTAAAATCGGTTCAAGTTAAATGGGAAAAAGAAAAAGAACAATTCCTAGACTTTAAGACCGTTCATTAAGCTTTTCTTTGCGAAAAAACCAGGCTGGCCAGAAAAGTAACAATCGGCACCGACAGTAAAAGTCCGATGCTTCCGGCAATTATCTTGACAACTTCATCCGAAACCAATTCGCTGTTTAGTACTATCCAGTAAGGCACTTTGGCGGGATTTAAGACGAAAAAGATAAATACCGCAAAAGCGGAGCCGACATAAGCCAGGATTAAAGTATTGACCAAAGAAGCAAGATGCTCTTTGCCCACGGAAAAACCTTTGCTAAAAAGCGCCACAAATTTAAGTTTGGGATCGGTTTTTTTCAATTCTAAAATAGTAATTGCTTGAGTAGTAGTAATATCATTTAAAGCGCCTAAGGTGGCAATAATGATGCCGCTTAAGAACAACCCTTTTAAATTAATAAGACTGGTTGTGCCGACTTGCAAAGCAAAGGCATCTTCATTCCCAACCCCACTAATATTAGTAAGGTTAACCGCGAGTATTGCCAGACCGGCTGTCAGGAAAATAGAAATAAGCGTCGAAGCTAAGGCAATGGTCGTTTTTTGTGAAATGCCGTGAGCAAGGTAAGTGGTGATTAAAATGATGACGGTGGAACCGATAAGAGTGACGGTTAAAGGGTCGTTGCCTTTGAGGATATTGGGGATAATATAAAGCAGAATTATCCCAAAACTGACGCTCATTCCCAAAAGTGAGCCAAAGCCTTTTAAACCGGCAATTAAAATAACCGCCAGGCAAAAAATAATTAAAAAGATAAAAATATTAGTCAGCCGGTAAGCGTCATAAACAGAATAAGAGACTCTGTTGCCTAAGCTTGTCACTTTATCAACGATGATTTCTTGGCCACTTGTGACAAATTGGTCTTTGGTAATTTGCGACTCATCGCCATTTTCGACAGTAAGAAGCGCGCCTTTTTGCTGACCATCTTCGGCTTGCACTTTTAAAGTTTGGAAATAGCTTTTAAATCCCTGCTCATCTTTTTCGCCTTGCTCTGTAATGCTAATAACGCGGGCTTTAAAATATTCTTCCTTGGGAGTAGAAGGCATACTTTGCGCAAAGCTTTTTGCCGGAGCAAGAAGGAGCAGGAGCAAGAGCAGGGGAATAGTGAATAATAATATTTTTCTCACGAGCATTATTATATCAGATAATCAATTTTGCTTCTTGACAAATGCGAGTTGGTCGCATATACTATGCAAGTAGATTGCATTTAACACAACACATCGAAAATTATTATGGTCACATTTTTTAAACAACACAATTATAAAGACGAATTGCAGGAAGTTTCACTTAAAGCAACTCCGATAAGGCTTGCCGTGCTTAAATTTTTGGGGGCTACTGATCGGCCGGTCGATGCTCTAACAATAATTCATTATCTCAAGAAGGAAAAAATTAATGCCGATCCGGCCACTATTTTTCGGATGATGAATGATTTTTTGCAAAAGGGAATTACCAAAGAAGTTCAATTAGAGAAGGGAAAAGTGCATTACGAATTAACCAGTAAAGGCGACCATCACCACTTAATTTGCGAAAAGTGCGGCAAGATTGAACCGGTTGAAGATAATTTTGTGCCCGAAATGGAAAAAGAAATAGCCAAAAAACACAATTTTCTAATCAAAAGACACAGTTTAGAATTTTTCGGCCTTTGTGCCAATTGTCAAAAATAATTATGGATAAAAAATTAACAATATTATTAGGAACTTTAGTTTTAATCGTCATTGTCTTGGTTTTTGCAAGACAAATATTCCCTAATCAGCAAAAATCTATACAAAATAACGATAAGGTAGGCGTTGTGGCGGCGGAAAATTTTTATGGAGACATCGTTAAGCAGCTCGGCGGGGAACACGTTTCAGTTGTGAGCATTCTTTCAAATCCCAATGTTGATCCGCATGAATACGAATCAAATGTGCAAAATGCGCTGGCGGTAACTAACGCCAATATCGTTATTGAAAACGGATTGGATTACGACACCTGGATAGACAAATTATTGTCTGCGTCTCCAAATAATAACCGTATCCTTTTAGTTGGTGGGAAGTTAGCCAGTCATCCATTGCCGGATAATCCGCATGTTTGGTATGGAATTGATAATATGCCAACGATTGCGCAGGCGATTACCAATTCATTAAAAAAAGTTGATCCAAAAGATGCCAAAGAATTTGACGCAAATTTAGTTAAATTTGATGCCTCACTTAATCCGTTAACAGCCAAAATGGCTGAAATTAAAACTAAATATGGCGGGAGTCCGGTTGGGTTAACCGAAACAATTTATCTTTATCAAACAGGACCGGAAGGTTTAAATGTTTTAACACCATTTGAATTTGAGAGAGCAATTGCCGAAGGAAATGATCCATCTGTTGCCGATGTTAAAACAACTAATGATCAGATTGATCAAAAAGAAGTCAAGATTCTAATTTATAATAACCAAACGATTACTCCGGTTACTACTAATTTGCAAAGCGCCGCAGACCAATTAGGCATTCCAATCGTCCCGGTTTCCGAAACCATGCCGCCACAAGATCATTATCAGTCTTGGATGATGTCTCAATTAGATAATTTGGAAGTAGCTCTTCAGAAAGTGGCTCAATAATGGACGCACAAACTGTTATTTCTGTAAAAGATTTGACTATTAGTCTTGGCGGCAGAAAAATTCTGGAAAATGTTAGTTTTAACGTAGCCAAAGGAGAATTTGTTGCGATTTTAGGACCCAACGGCGCAGGCAAAACTACGATTCTTAAACTATTGCTTGGTATTATAAAGCCGACAACAGGGACGATTACTGTTCTTTCCAAAACCCCAACGCGAGGCAATAGCGCAATTGGTTATGCTCCTCAACACCGTGTATTAGAAACGGATTTAGCACTTCGCGCCAGAGATGTAGTCGGATTCGGACTGGACGGAAATAAATGGGGAATTAGCTTGCCGAGTAGCGAAAGAGAGGAAAAAATCGATAAAGCGTTAACAGAAGTTGACGCGTTAAGATTTGGTAATGCGCCCGTCGGGCGCTTGTCCGGTGGAGAGCAACAACGGCTTTTAATTGCCCAGGCAATTATAACTAATCCACAGATTTTATTGTTGGACGAACCGCTTTCCAATTTGGATATCAATCATGCCCGGGGGATAGTGGATGTTCTAACCAAATTAAAAAAAGAGCAAAAGATAACGATTGTTTTAGTTTCTCATGACATCAACCCTTTACTTCCCGCAGTGGACGAAGTTTTGTTTATGGCCAGGGGACATAGCGCAATGGGAAAACCAGACGAAGTTATTACGTCAGAGACTTTGAGCGAGTTGTATAACGCGGAGGTTGAAGTTATTAGAGCGAAGAACCGTGTTTTTGTAACCGGCGCGGAAATTTAACACTCATGTTTGCACTAATTCAATACCAATTTATCCAGAACGCTTTTTTGGCGGGCACTTTTGTGGCTGTAATCGCGGCAATTGTCGGATATTTCTTGTTGGTGCGCGGACTTACTTTTGCCGGGCATGCGCTGTCGGAAATTGGTTTTACCGGCGCCGCCGGCGCTTTAGTCTTAGGCGTTAATCCACTCTATGGTTTACTCTTTTTTACCATTATTTCCGGAATTGGCATTGGGCTTTTGGGAAAACGCTTGCGGGAAAGAGATTTGACGGTTGGTATATTAATGATGTTTATGTTAGGACTTGGTTCGCTGTTTATCGCCCTTTATAATGGCTATGCGCAAAGGGCTTACAGTATTTTATTTGGCACAATTTTGGGAATCAGTCGAGTTGATGTATTAATTACGATCGGTTTTTCACTAGTTACATTTATAGCTCTGGTTTGTATCTTTCGTCCACTGTTGTTTAGCTCGTTTGATCAAGAAGTGGCGGAAGCGCGCGGATTGCCGGTAAAATTTATCTCTATTCTTTTCCTGATTTTATTGGCAATAACAGTGTCTATGTCGGTTCAGGTAGTAGGAGTAATTTTAATCTTTACTCTATTAGTGGGGCCGGCAGCTACGGCGATAAGACTAGCGCACGAACCGATGAAAGCAATTGCGCTGTCGGTCTTTTTAGCAGTTTTATATACGTGGCTCGGAATATTTTTTGCCGTTAACGGAACTATTCCCGTCAGTTTTTATATTGCCGCTATTGCTTTTATAGTGTATTTTCCGGTCAGACTTCTGACGGAAAGAGGGAAGGGATAAAAATATGCTTGAACTTTTTCATGAACAGTTTGTGCAAAATGCTTTTTTGGCAGGCACATTAATTGCTATCATTACCGGTGTCTTAGGGTATTTTGTAGTCTTAAGGGCGCAAGCTTTTTCGGCGGAATCTTTAACAGACATTGGTTTTGCCGGAGCAACCGGAGCGGTTTTAGTCGGCATTAGTTCGTTAGTGGGGATGCTTATTTTTACGCTTTTGGCGGCGTTTGGAATGGGAGCTTTAGGAAAACGTATTAAAGGTAGAGATATCGAAGTCGGAATGATATTAGCTTTTGCGCTGGGCTTGGGCGTTTTATTTTTGCGCATTTATTCCAGTAGTGCCACAGAAACAGTAGGTGTCTTATTCGGTTCAATTCTTAGCGTAACACCAACGGATGTAATTTTATCTTTAGTTTTGGGGATAGCGGTTTTAATTTCTTTAGCATTTATTTTCCGCCCTTTACTATTTGCATCGATTGATCCGGAAGTAGCAGAAGCAAGGGGGGTCCCGGTGCAGCTTATTTCCATTGTCTTCATGCTGCTTTTAGCCGTAACTGTGGCCGAAGCGATACAAGTGGTAGGAATTCTTTTGGTTTTTGCCTTAATTATTGCGCCGGCCGCTTCAGCGCAGCATTTGACTAGAAAACCGTCGTCGGCAATCAGCCTATCTGTTATTTTTGCACTGCTTTTTACCTGGGGAGGTTTAATTCTTTCACTTTTAGGACGTTTTCCGGTTAGTTTTTATATTGCTACTCTTTCAACAATTACTTACTTTATCTCAATTGGCGTTAGCCATCTAATTGTTCATCCACATGGGCTTGAGGACATTGATTATCGAGAAGAAATTGAATTACAAGAATAGTTAACTTATTTGGCTTTGGCCAGCTCCTGGTCGATGATGGTTTTAAAAGCAGAGTAGGGTTGTGCTCCGACTAAAGAAATGCCATTAATAAAAAAGGTTGGTGTGCCTGAAACTCCCGCCGCTTGTCCGTCAGCCATATCTTTGCTGACTTTGGCGTCGTCGGTTTTGTTATTCAAACAGGAGCTAAAGGTATTGCTATCCATTCCTAAAGAAACTGCGGCTTGGGTAAGTGTGTCGGTGTTATACATACTGGTGTCGGTTTCCGCCGGCTGATTTTTGTAAAGATAGTTGTAGAAATCCCAGAATTTGCCTTGGTCGTTGGCGCATTCGGACGCATCGGCTGCCACAGTAGAAGCCGATCCTAGGAAAGCAAAATTGCGAAAAGCAAATTTAACTTTGCCGGTATTCACATAATCACTAAGAATTTGGGGCATCGTGCTGGTAAAAAATTGTTCGCAGAACGGACAGCGAAAATCGGCAAACTCGATAATGGTGACTTTGGCTTTGACATTGCCCTGAATTGGTAAGTCGCCCGCGGAAACATTCACTTTTTGTCCGGCCGGAGCAGTGGTCGGTTGGGCGTTTTGACCATTTTGCGCCACCGGTTGCAAGTTTAAAGCCTGATTCTTTTCCAAATATTGAACTTTGTCAAACAAAACCCCAATTAGAAAAGCGGCAACGACTAATAAAATGACCAAAATCTGACTTGAAGATTTTGGTAAAAACCTTTTCCAATTGATATTTTGGGGAAGCTTAATTCGTAGTTCAAGCTGTGGCTTTTTTATCGCCGGAATTGAAATTTTTTTGGTGGTAGCTTTTTTTGGCATAAAAGGATTGTATTTATTTTCAAAACTCTTGTCAAGAACTAAAATTACGCTTTTTGTGGATCGCTAAACAGAAACTTAATAAAATTAAAGTATTCCGATTCATCTTCCCAACTTTTTTTATGGAAAAGAATTTCTTTTTGCTCCTGTCGAATGCTGTCTTCCAAATTCCGAAAGAAATTTTTAATCCCAAAAGTATTTTTGCCTAAACTATTTAAAGTATTCATGTTTCACCTCCTTTGTTAGGAATATATTATTCGAATTGGTTTTAGATAGCAGTAACCCGATTAACAAAGGTAAAGTAATCCAGCTTACAGTCGTTGAGAAAATAGATAAATTATGTTAGTATTGCCGTGATAATGGATACAGATTTACTCAAAAAACTCGATCCATTTTTTGCTCAATATAAGCCTCTTAATTACAAAAAGGGGCAAGTAATTCTTAGGCCCGAAGATAAGATTGAATATATTTATTTTATTGAAAAAGGCTACGTCAAATTTTATTACATCTCGCCGGACGGCAAAGAGCTAACTTTTTTAATTTATAAACCGGGATATATCTTCCCTTTATTGTTCACTTTTTTGGGGGATACGACCACCAGATATTATTTTGAAGCCCATACGCCGGTAACTTTAAGACGGGCGCCGCGGGAAACCTTCACCGAATTAATTTCCACCAATACTTTTTTAATGTTTTCGCTAGCTCAAGAAGTGGTCCGCCGTTGGCAAGAACTATTAAATAGGATGGAGCTTCTAAAATTAGGTAGTGCTTGTCAAAATGTAGCTTACATAATTGATCTTTGCGCAAGACAGTTTGGTGTTAAGACTGGAAATGCAATTACAATTGATTTGCCCCTGGCACATAAAGATATTGCCTCAATGGTTGGAATAACCCGGGAAACTGTCAGTCTGGAAATGAAAAAACTGGAACAGCTGGGTCTAATTACATACAAAAGAAATAGCATAACCATTAAAGACATTGATCTATTCAAGAGGAAAACTCAGATTACCGATAACTACGACTTTACATAAGTCTTCAAGTAGGCAATAATAATTTAAGATGGCAAAAATTGTTTTTTTTGAAGTTGAAGCCTGGGAAAAAAGATACATCGAAACTGCGTTGTCTCAAGAGCAACCTATTGTAAATGAAGAAAAACTGGAAGAATCAACAGTGGCTAAATATACAGACGCGGAAATAATCTCCATTTTTATTTATTCCACTATCACCAAGGAGATTTTGGCAAAACTACCGAGTCTAAAATTTATCGCCACCCGCTCGATGGGTTTTGACCACATTGATATTGCCGCCTGCAAAGAAAAGGGAATCGTGGTTTCGTATGTCCCTTCATACGGCGCGCATACTGTTGCCGAACACGCTTTTGCTTTAATGCTGGCGGTATCGCGAAAGATTATTCCTTCGGTCGAGCGGGCAAAAAAAGGAGACTTTAGTAGCGTTGGCTTAACCGGTTTTGATTTATTTGGCAAAACTTTGGGAGTAATTGGAACGGGACATATCGGTAAAAATGTTTGCAGCTTGGGCGTTTCGTTTGGGATGAAAGTGCTAGCGTATTGTCATCACGAGGACCAAGAATTATGCGCCAAGGGCGTTCAATACGTTTCCCTAGACGAATTGTTGTCCGGTGCCGATGTCGTCACTTTGCACCTTCCGTATAACAACGAAACAGAGCACATCATTAACTTGCAAAATATCAGCAAATTTAAAAAAGGCGCAATTCTGATTAATACCGCCCGAGGCGCACTGGTAGAAACACACGCGATTCTTACCGGCTTGGAAAAAGGAATTTTAGCCGGTGCTGGTTTGGATGTCTTGGAAGAAGAGAACGCGCTTAAAGAAGAAAGGGAATTTTTAGCGTCGGAGCATATCGCCAAAGGTGATATTCAGACACAGCTTTTAGACCACATATTATTAAATAGAGATGACGTAGTGATTACCCCGCACAACGCTTTTAATAGTATAGAAGCGTTGCAGGAGATTTTGGAAACAACTTTAGGCAATGTCAAAAGCTTTATAAACAAAGCTCCAACTAATCTTGTTGAGTAAAATTTGTTTACTTTAGTCTTAAAAATTCTTTGTGAAATAATTCATTGACAGAATAAAAAGTCTCTGCTATGGTTATACAGCAACTAACGTGAATTATGGCGGATTTAACTTTAACGGATCAAAATTTTAAGGCGGAAGTACTAGAGTCAAAAGTCCCGGTGCTGGTGGATTTTTGGGCGCAGTGGTGCCAGCCCTGTCGGATTGTCGGGCCAATTGTGGAAGAGTTAGCGGCGGAATATGCAGGAAAATTAAAAGTAGGGAAAGTCAATGTCGACCAAAACCAGGTTCCTGGAAATTATGGAATAATGAGTATTCCGACGCTTTTGATTTTCCAGAACGGACAGGTAGTCAAGTCAATGGTCGGGGCGCAAAGCAAGAATAATTTTAAAAGAGAAATAGACAGCGTTTTAGGAAATTAAGGTTTCAAAAAATTCAGCTCGAGAGTAAAATTTTCCAATCGGAGCGCTGAGGTCGCTTACGGAAAATTTTCTCGCTTTCAGCTCATAAGGTTTTGATAGAACCTGAAATGAGGAAATTCGAATGAAAGCTCGAAAATTTTGTAAGCTTCCCGCGCTAATTTATTTATGGATAAAATGTACGACGTAATAATAATTGGCTCTGGTCCCGCCGGTTTAACCGCCGCGATTTACACGACCCGCGCGGATTTAAAAACGCTGGTGATTGCCGGCGTGACGTGGGGCGGGCAATTAATGCTGACAACTTTGGTTGAAAACTTTCCCGGGTTTCCGGAGGGAATTCAAGGGCCGGATTTAATGGCCAATATGCGAAAGCAAGCCGAAAAATTTGGCGCGGAGTTTATTGATGATGATTTCACATCCGCCGATTTTTCCTCTCAACCTTTCAAAATCTCGGTCGGCGACAAAACTTATGAAACAAAAGCGGTGATTATCGCAACTGGTGCCGATACCAAATGGCTCGGAGTTAAGGGCGAACAGGAAAAAATCGGACGCGGAGTTTCTTCCTGCGCGTCTTGTGACGCGGCGTTTTTTAGAAATAAGAATGTAATTGTGGTCGGAGGTGGGGACAGTGCGATGGAAGAAGCCTTGGTTCTTTCTAAATTTGCAAATAATGTAATTATTGTTCACCGCCGAGGCAGTTTTAGAGCCTCCGAAATCATGCAAAAAAGAGTCATGGAAAATCCAAAAATCAAAATTCTTTTGAATTCAAAGATCACAGAAGTTCTGGGCGAAATGAAAGTCGAAAAAGTAAAGCTCAAAAATACCCAGACAAGCGAAGAATCGGAAATGCCGATTGACGGAATTTTTGTCGCCATCGGACATCTGCCAAACACTTCCAAATTCACCGGCATTGATTTAGACGAAGAGGGTTTTGTCAAAGTGCATTCTCATTTTTTAACCAACAAAGAAGGCGTTTTTGTCGCCGGGGATGTGCATGATAAAGATTATAAACAAGCAATTACCGCCGCCGGTTACGGTTGCTCAGCCGCATTGGAACTACAAAAATGGCTCGCTAATCAAACTGCGTAATTTTCTTCATCGATAACTTGTAACCAAGATTACAGACTCCTTGCCTAATTTAACCTATGCTACTTTTAATGGACGATGAACAAAGACAAGACGGTTACGGAAAAAGGCCGCTATTGGTTGACAACTCGATAAAACTAACTATACTGTCTTAACTATGGTTACAGAAATACGCAGAGAATTATTAATAGGCGATTTGGTAGAAGTAGAACAACCAAATTCAATAATGCATTTGGCGTCAGCTTACAGCGAAGAATTTGGTTGGTATCCGGATGAAAGGCCAATATTTGATATAGCAAGGATAGTTCCGGATGAAAATAGCGGTGACAAAAAACGTGCGAAAATAGAATTGGTTGGTGACGTGTGGAAAGAAAGTGGCGCTACGGATACTCAATTAGGAAGAATCCGTGTGATTTTCCGCAATTTCTTTTTTAAAGCTCAAACCAGAGGAATAATTGTCGACGAAAGCTATACAATTGGTCAGCTTCGTCAAGATTGTCAGAATCATAAAATTAGGACAATCCCAGGATTATGGGATACGGCGGAAGATTTTTTGACGCAGGTGGTTAGAAAAAGAACGCTACAAGTTTTGCCCGGTGGCGTACTAAGTTAGGCTCTCTTGACAAACTACTTCCCTAATTTGTTATTCTATAGTTAATTGAAATTATCAGCCAGAAAGAAAAAGAAAAAGATTGTTAAAAGCCGCAAGAAGCTATTCGGCTTATTTTTTCTTCCTCTTCTGGCGGTTTTGTTAGTCGCTGTCGGAGGATATTTATATTATCAGTCACGCGCTATCCCCGAACTTAACGAAGAAAACCAAATGACCGTTTTGCCTGCGGATGTCGCTACTGTTCTTGGAGCAAAGACCGGCCCGAAAGTTACTAGTCCGGCTCCCATTAGAATACCAATCTTAGTGTTTCATTACGTGGAATATCCTCAGGATAAGAATGATACAATCAGAATATCGTTAACAACTATCCCCAGCATCTTAGAAGCGCAGATTGAGACACTAAAAGCGGCCGGTTATACTTTTATTACACCGTCAGATTTAGTGCCGGCGCTTAACGGTAAAGTCAAAAATTTCCCCAAGAAGCCTATTATTTTAAGTTTTGATGACGGCTATATGGATTTATACACCGATGTTTTCCCGATTTTAAAACAGGAAAAGGTTAAAGCGGTCACCTATATTATTGTGGACTTTTTAAACCGCCCAAATTTTCTTTTTTCTTTCCAGCTTGAGGACTTAGCCAAAAGTCCACTGATTGAAATTGGTGCTCACACCATGGATCACGTGGCGCTTAAAGGGATGAGTAAGGATGCAACCTGGTATCAAATCGCGCAAAGCCGGATTGACTTACAAAAAGAATTGCACTTGCCGATTACTAGTTTTGCTTATCCTTATGGTTCATTTGACCAGCAGACAATCGACTTGGTTAAACAAGCCGGATTTACCAATGCCGTCTCGACACTTCCCGGTATTAAAGATACGGTTGATAACAAATACTATTTATATCGGCTGCACCCCGGTTACTTAACCGGACAGGAATTGCTAAACTTTCTAGCCCAAGATAAATTCTAGTCTTGGGCATTAAATTCAGAAATAATTCAGTTTAAAAATACATAATTCAATCTATGAATATTCAGGGTAAAGTGGCGATTGTCACAGGAGCTTCTTCGGGAATCGGTTTGGCTACCGCTCAACTCCTTTCCAAAAATGGCGCCAAAGTGGCATTGGCGGCGCGTTCACTTTCTAAACTGCAAAAAATCTCCAAACAACTTCAGGATTCATTAGTAATTCAAACCGATATGAGCAATGAAAAACAAATTAAGGCAATGGTTGCAAAAGCATTCAAACATTTTGGCAGAATCGATATTTTGGTCAACAACGCCGGCAGGGGATATGATGCTTCTGTTCAAGAAACAAATTCAGATACTTTCCGCGAGCTGTTTAACCTCGACGTCGTTGGTCCGCTCACCGCGATGCAGGCAGTAATTCCCATTATGCAAAAGCAAGGTGGGGGTTCCATTATCAATATTTCTTCGGGAACGGCGTTAATGGTGCTTCCAAATATGGCGGCGTATTCTTCGTTAAAACGCGCGCTGGCGCAAATCTCTTTAACCGCTCGCGAAGAACTCAAAGATGACAAAATTAGCGTTGGTGTGGTTTATCCTTATATTACTTTAACGGATTTTGAAAAGAATACTCTCAAATCAAAACCGCAAAAGCAAGAACAGGATTGGAGTTCGGACGATCCCAACTTTAAGCCGCCGGACACAGCGGAATATGTAGCCGAAAAAATTCTGGAGGGAATAGAAACCGGAGCAGCCGAAATCTACGTCCACGACTGGATGAAACAAATGCCCCCCCGAGAATAATTTAACCGTAGGTTGATTTATTTTGACGATTTGTTATACTCCAACTCGAAATGTCAAAAGACAAATTGCTGCCAAGCCTTCAGAAAGGCTTAGATGGGATACAACAGTTACGAGCAAGCATAGAATCAAAAGAAACCAGGCCTAAATTACTGAAGACCTTAAGGCCTTATGTTAAAAGCGAACTTGTTTATAAAGCTTTCGAAGTTGTTGATAGAGCTAATTTTGCGCCTCCAGCCTTTCAACACTTAGCATATTCCGACGAAGTAATTCCCTTAGGAAAAGATTCTTCAATCAGTCAACCTTCAGTCATTGCAGAAATGATAGAAGCTCTTGGATTAACAGGCAATGAGCGGGTTTTAGAGGTTGGAACCGCTTCGGGATACACGGCTGCGCTTTTATCTTTTTGTGCAAAAGAAGTAGATACTATTGAAAACAATCCTGATTTAGCACAAACAGCACAGGAAAGACTTGCAACACATGGCTATAAAAATGTTACGGTTTATACCGGTAATGGTATTTTGGGTATTCCCGAAAGAGCGCTTTTTGATACGATTATCGTTACCGCAGCAGCAGAAAAAGAAATACCCCCTGCTTTAATCGAGCAAATTAAAGTTGGCGGCAGAATAGTAATTCCCATTGGAAAAGTAGAGGGGGATCAAAATTTGGTGCTCGGAGTTAAGCAGGAAAAGGAATTAATTATAAAACAAATGTTTGGAGTTCGGTTTGTACCCTTGGTCGGTTTACCGGCTGGAAATTGAATTGGCCGGGGAATAATTTAGCCACGATTTGACATTTTAATCAGTTGGTGCCAATCTTAAGAAAGAAGGGGGTGAGAAAAATGTTATCCTCAAAAATGTTCTACAAAGTAGCGGGAGTAGTATTTGCAATTGTTGGACTTTTGCACCTTTTAAGAGTTGTTTTAGGCTGGAATATGGTTTATGCAGGTTGGGATGTGCCGGCGTGGTTAAGTTTGGTTGCGGCTGTCGTCCTTGCATATCTTTCATTCAACGCGCTTAAGCTATCAGGGTTATTAAAATAAAAAGGGCGGGGAATAATCTAGCCCCGGAGATTTCTTTTGTTGACAAGTAATTATTTCAGCAATATAATCGCGTCATGCCACCTGAAGGAGATAGCTCACGAAGACAAGAAGCACATAGAAGAGCCGAGACAAGAAAGCCTTATATAGCAAGATATGGCCCTGAAATAGGAAGACCTTTTACAGATTATTCCTTGGCTCGACGTGAAGGATTCACTGTCGAAAAGGGCATTGAATTACGAGAAAAATTGATAGATGCAATAGCCGATTATATGCAAACTGGGAATCGATTGGGTCGTCTTTGGGCAACAAGAGCCCTTGCTGATCTGGCATCAGAGGATACTGCATCCGGTGAGATTAGCTCCATGACAAGAGAAGGCGGGAAATAATCCAGCCCCGTTTCATATCTTCTTCAATATTTCTAAATATTCTTCAACAGTTATTCCTAAGGTTCTTAGATTATTTCTTATGATAAATATTGGAAGATTTTTGTAAGTTGGGAGAATAATGGGCCTTTTTAAACCCGACCTCCAATAAACCTTATGATCTCCTCTTTGCCGCTTAAATTCACAGCCTACATATAAAAGAAATTTTTCAAATTCTTTCCAATTAAGAGGGGTTAAATTAGGCATATTTTATAGAGCAAATCGAGGAACTGAAAAAGTTTCTGTTTGATGAGAAATTACAACGGGTGGCGTAAGTTGATTATCGGCTTTTTGCCAACCAAGCTCTGCTAATGCCTCATTTACCGTACCTTCTTCTGTAATTTCTTCAAAAAAAAGTTGTACGGCTTCTTCAAATCTTTTTTGAGCTTGCTCCAAGGTATCTCCCACAGTTGATAAATCCAAAGCGGGAGTATAAGCAATAAAACTATCGCCTTCTCTTAGTATGGAAACGGGTAATGCAAATTGGAATTGTGCTTTTTTCATATGTTGACATTATACACAATTTTGTCAAAAAGGAAAACGGCGGGAAATAATCCAGCCCCGAAAGACAAAATTATCTAATTGACTTCAGCTTCGGATAAGCGTATAAAAAGTTAGTAGTGAAAAATAATAGATACATAATCTTTGCAATCATCGTAACAATCTTAGTTATTATAGTTGCTACGTTTCCATTTGCCTGGCAAAACGCTAGCGATTATAAACTAGTAAATAACAAACTCGCTGATACGTTTAAAACGATGGATGAGCTCTGCAATAGTGGATGTACTAATTTTCCAAAAGAATTAGTTGAGAAGGGGTTAGACAAAGTATACAAACAGCAGTGCTTAGAAGACTGCCCTCATATATCAGCTATGAAGACAAGCCTTGAAAAGACTATTGTCTTCAATTTTAAATACCGAAGCGAACTGCATAAGAACGTGGGTTTTGTTTATTGCCTACTTGGCTTAAGCTGCTTACTTAAATCAAATTAGCTTTATGGTGCAAAACAAGACTTATATCGCAAGGTTGGGAATTAAAATATGACTGAAGTTGAAATAGAGAATGAGGCCAAACAACAACTTAAAAAACCAATGTTGGAGTTTGTCAAAGATTCTATACGAGAAGCAAATGCCTTGCGTAAAAACCCCGCTGCGGAAGAACAAAATTTAGATATTATAAAACATTTAATTAAAATATTAGCTATACATCAAGTCGTTTTAGAAAAAAGAGCGAGTAAAACTAATTATTTACTTTTACTTTTAACGCTTTTTACAGTAATAGCGGTACTTCCCATTGTTATAAATAACATTGCAACATTCGTATCATATATAAATATTCTATTGACTCCATTAAAATAGATTTCTTCTCGCTCGATGCCTATCGACATACTGTTGACATACTATTAGCTGTATGTTAATATCACATATACGTGAATGAATCCCGATGTATTTCGATCGGGAGGAATTTATTTTATGATGACACTAAGAAAATTAAACTTTTCAACCGCCTAAGCGGTTTCTGTGCCTTCTTTAAGTAAATTCCTCTAGATAGTTCATAAGTTCTTTTTTATTTTGGACTCAAACGGAGATGGGCCGTTAGTTCACCTGGTAGAACACTTCATTTGCAATGAAGAGGTAGGCGGTTCGAGTCCGCCACGGTCCACCAGGTTAGTAACTATTATTAGTTACTGTTTAGCAAGTAGCGCTTGCCACACGCGTGGCCGCTACTTGCTAGACAAAAGATGAGTTGGCTCTTTGAAAAGTGAAGAGAAGATTTTTAATCTACTTATAATGCCGATAATGGATGCCTAGGAGGCTTTGACCGAGGAAGGACGCAGACGGCGGCGATACTCGTTGGGGAGGTGCCATCAACCTTTGATCCAGCGGTGTCCGAATGGGGGAACCCACCGCGTTTTACGCGGTAGCCAGAAATGAACTTATGTCCGTAAGGATGTATATAACTTTTGGCTGGGAACGGCGTGAACTGAAACATCTAAGTAACGCCAGGAAAATAAATCATATGAGATTCCGTCAGTAGCGGTGAGCGAAAGCGGAACAGTCTAAACCACAATTTATTGTGGTGTTGCAGGGCAGACGATATTCGATTAAATTTTTATAGCAGAAAGACCCGGAATGGTCTTCCACAGAGAGTGAAAGGCTCGTATGCGAAATGAAAATTTACGATAGTTTGTTCCTAAGTACCATGGGGTACGGTGAAACCCTGTGGGAATCTGGGGCGGCCACGTTCCAAGACTAAATATCAAAGTCTACCGATAGTGAACTAGTACCGCGAGGGAAAGGTGAAAAGCACCCCGGGAGGGGAATGAAATAGAACTGAAATTGTCGGCTAACAAGCAGACGAAGTGCCCGCAAGGGTATAACGTCGTGCCTATTGAAGAATGAACCGGTGAGTTATTGATTGCAGCGTTAGCTTAACCAAGCTTGTCTTGGGGAGGCAGAGTGAAAGCGTGCCCTAACTGGGCAATTAGTTGCAATCATTAGACCCGAAACTGGGTGAGCTAACCTTGGGCAGGGTGAATGTTAACGAAAGTTAGCAGGAGGCCCGAACCCGTATCAGCAGCAATTGGTTGGGATGACCTGAGGTTAGGGGCAATATGCCAAACGAACCCAGAGATAGCTGGTTCTCCCCGAAATATATCTAGGTATAGCGGTAGTTAATTTTACACTGAGGTAGAGCACTGAATGGTTACTTGCGTCGCAAGATGTAGGAACTAATCAAACTTCGAATGCAGATGTAATTATGCTACTAGTCAGTCTTGTCGGGCTAAGCCGATGAGTCGAGAGGGAAACAACCCAAACTCCCATCTAAGGCCTCTAAATAATAGCTAAGTTTTGAACGAAGTCAGATTTCATAGACAACCAGGAAGTTGGCTTAGAAGCAGCCATCTTTTAAAGAAAGCGTAACAGCTCACTGGAGGATGATATCTGGCGCGAAAAATAAACCGAGGATTAAGCTATTTGCCGAAGTTGGAGACTCGCAGCAATGCGATTGGTAGGGGAGCGTTCTATTTGCAGTGAAGCCGAATTGTAAGGTTTGGTGGAGCGGATAGAAGTGAGAATGCCGGTATGAGTAGCGAAATTTAGGTGAGAATCCTAAACGCCGAATATCCAAGGTTTCCTCCGCAATGTAAGTCAGCGGAGGGTTAGTCGGTCCTAAGGGTGTGTCTCGTTAAAGGGGCGTAGCCCGATGGTTAAGTCGTTGAAATTCGACTACAAGGTATGAATAATCTAAGGGAAGGACGAAAGTGGAAGAGCTAAGCCGAATACGTTTGGTCTAAGCAGTGAGATAGTGGTAATTGGCAAATCCATTACCGTGTTTAATCAAGCTGCAAATGAAAGGGGTTAGCAATAATTCCGATTTAGTAGCTTTCAGTTTCCCAGAAAAATTTCATTAGGATCCGCCGCAAGGCGGGTCAAAATTCATATTTTTCCGTACCGCAAACCGACACAGGTGGATTGGTCGAGAAGACTAAGGCGATCGAGAGAAAGATGTTCAAGGAACTCGGCAAAAAAGCTAGACGTAACCTTTGGGATATGTCTTGCCGCGTGTAAGAACGCGGCCGCAGCAAAAGTTTATTTACCAACTGTTTATCTAAAACACAGGTCCCTGCAAAGCCGAAAGGCAAAGTATAGGGGCTGACACCTGCCCAGTGCTGGTAAGTCAAATATCGTGAATAAAACGTCGCAAGATGTCAGTTTGTGATATAAGCTCCAGTAAACGGCAGCAGTAACTATAAGCAATTGTAGTTGTAAAATTTAGCTATATGCTGGAAAACCTGTACCGTAACTGTTATACAACAGACGGTTGAAGTATCTGGCGTTACTATGTTATATTTAACTTAGTGAAAAAACGTCCAGTGCAGACAATCAGCAGGAAAGACCTTGATCGGAAAAATTTAGGCTATTTTATAGCAGGGTTTGTAGAAGGAGAAGGTAGCTTTAATGTATCACTTCGTAAAAAAAGTGATTATAAAGTTAACTGGCAAATCGTTTTAAGTTTCAATGTTTCACAAAAAGATCCATCAGTTCTTTATATATTAAAAAAAGAATTAGGATGTGGAATTATCAAGACAAGAAGGGATGGCTTGCATTCTCTGGACACAACAAACTCTAAAGAAATAGTTGAAAGAGTTATTCCATATTTTTCTAAATATCCATTACTTTCTAAAAGTAAAATTAGTAACTTTAAAATTTTTTGTGAAATTGCAAAATTTGTTGAAAGTGGAGAACACAGAAATGTTAAGGGTTTAAGGAAAATTTTACGTTTAAGAGAAAAATTGAATGAAGGTAAAGGAAGAACAAGAAAATATGAATATAATGATATATTTTCCGATGAAGGGATCCTCAGAGACTATACGCTAAACTCGTCTTAAGAGACGATGATGATATAGTCCGACCTCATGGACGACCATGAGACTCTGTAGCCAATCAGAGCAAGTAACAATGTGAACTGTTCTATGGTGGCAATCGTTGCCTTAGAAAAGTGTTTTAGAAATTCTGCTATATGCTGGAATAGCTCAGTATCCAACGGTAGTTCGATTTAATTTCGAACTGATAATCTGTTTGGTGGAGCCAATCAGCAGGAAAGATCCTACAAATTTGTAGGAAATCCTCAGAGACTAAACGCAGAAGTCGCCTTTGGCGACAAGATATAGTCCGAACTCCGATGCGAATCGGAGAGTCTAGATTCGTAAATCTAGGAATAACATAATGAGCGAAGTTCCTTGTCGGGCGAGTTCCGACCCGCACGAAAGGTAGAATGAGTGAATAACTGTCTTGAACATTTACTCGGCGAAATTGAGATGGCCGTGAAGACGCGGCCTAATTATACATGGACAAAAAGACCCCGGGAGCTTTACTGTAGCTTGGCATTTGAAAGTATATTCTAACTGTTTAGAATAGGAGGGAGCTTTGGCGAAATATGAAATACCTCTCTTTGGAATATGCAATCATTACCCCTTGCCGCACAAAAATTCGGCAGAGGGACATTGTCTGGCGGGCAGTTTAACTGGGGCGATTGACTCCTACAACGCAACGGAGTCGTATAAAGGTTGGCTAACTTCGGATGGAAATCGAAGTGATAGTGCAAACGCATAAGCCAGCTTGACTGCGAGACCTACAAGTCGAGCAGGGACGAAAGTCGATGTTAGTGATCCTGTATTGCCTAGTGGTAGGCATACAGCTTAACGGATAAAAGCTACCCCGGGGATAACAGGCTGATCGCATCCAAGCGTCCACAGCGACGATGCGGTTTGGCACCTTATGTAATTTACATCGGGGCGCCTAAGAAAAAATTCTTAAGCCTGGTTATTCGAAAGAACGCATCTGTAGAGAATGCGTTGGAATAATAAAATAGACTAGTCAAAATCGGTGAACTCCAAAAGTTTTTTGGACAACACCGAGGGAACCCCTCACAATTTATTGTGAGTGGGCCCGTATCGACTGGATGTCGCCTTAGGCGACTGAAGATAGAAGTGCTTGTTTCAAAAACAAATTTATAACTTCTATAAAAGACTAGCTCCCCTTACAAAGATGATAGGGGATGAAGGTATAGTCAGAGCGCTTGGTAACAAGTCGCGATGTCGGCTCATCACATCCTGGGGCTGGAGAAGGTCCCAAGGGTCGGGCTGTTCGCCCGTTAAAGTGGTACGCGAGCTGGGTTCAGAACGTCGTAAGACAGTTCGGTCTCTATCCTGTATAATCGTTGATATTTGAGGAGATTCGTCCCTAGTACGAGAGGACTGGGATGAGGGAATCCCTGGTGTGCCAGTTGTTTCTGAATAAGAGCATCGCTGGGTAGCTAGATTCCCAACCGATAACCGCTGAAAGCATCTAAGTGGGAAGCGGCCTCCGAGATAAGATATCGTTTCAGCGCAAGCTGGATAAAACCCCTTGTAGACTACGAGGTTGATAGGCGGGCGGTGGAAGCACTGTAAAGTGTTGAGCTTACCCGTACTAATGGTTTTTAGAGTAGATTAAGTATCCTTCTCTTCACCTTTTAAAGAGTCAACAGAACTTTAAAAATTGAAGATAGAAATTTTCTGGTAATTTGTGCGAAGCGGCACCACCTCTTCCCATTCCGAACAGAGAAGTGAAACGTTTCAGCGCCTACGATACTAACATTATGTTGGGACAATGGGTCATTGCCAGAAATTTTTTGTTTTTAATTCATCCCTCACATTATTTTATGTGGGGGATTTTTTGTGGGTAAATTGACAAAGTTCAATAATACAAATATAATCCAAGCCTTATGGTAGAAACAGTAAGCAATCCAGGGGTTACCCCTTTTATTGTACGTATTGGCGACTTTCAGAAACTCCCTTACCGCGTTGAAGAAAATCCGGGTCGTTTAAGAGAGTTGTGTTTATTGGCGGGAATGAATGATGCAGAAATCGCCGCAACAAAACTAATCGTTGCTCCAGAGCCTTCAGCGGCAACAAGAGAAATAAAATTGAGAGAAGATGAGGCTATTTTGCTGTTTGTAGATCCAAGGTCGGGGGAAGAAAGAAACGAAACAGTAGCGCCCGGCTGCTTGAGCGAGAAATTAAACATGATATTAGCACAGCAAGTTTATGAGCGTAGCAGGTTAGGCTTAGCGAAAAGTGCCCGGAAACAATCAGGGAAAGAAATATTAAGTAGGATAGTTTTTTCTAGTGGAAAAAGAGAGATGAGAGAATTTCTTGAAAAAGCAAGACAGCTACCGCCGGTTATTACAGTTTTTTAAAGAAGTGCTTCTTAAATCTTTAAATCAAGATTTCCTTAGGGATTTTTTGTGGGCAATTGACAAAGAATAGTCGCCGATGTTATCATGCGGCCCATGGCAGGAAATAAGTCAGAAATACCAGTAGACTTAGAAGTTATAGAAGCGCATTTCGTTGATGTTCAATTTGTGTTTTTGCGGAAAGATGTAAATCCGCTTAGTGCTGGAGACCAGAGAAATTTTGCTTCAGCAGTTCAGCCGCTTAATATTATTGCACAATTTGTCGATACCGAAGCCTATGGGGCGAGAACAATGCGAAGGATGGTGGGGACAGTAAAGCCGCTATCTGGAAGACCTATGAGTTTTAACACAGAGGCAAGTATTAGTCGGGAAGTAGTCTTTTTTGAAGCTGAAACATTTGAGGTTGATGATTTTGCAAGAAGAGTGAATGGCTATAGAGATCTAATTGAGCAATGCAGGCAAAATGGTAGCGAGCTGGTTTTAAGAAGAGATGGAATTCTGGATGAATTTAAAACAGGCGATACTGTTTTGGATTTATTTTCGGAAGATGTCGAGATAGCGCCCTTTGCGGGAGAGGGGATGACGGAGTTTTACGCACATGTTGTTAACAGAAAAAAGCAGCTGGCTGAAAGAGCTAGCCGAAGAAGAGAGCGGTTGCGAACTCCCCCAAACATGCCTCAGTTTACTGCATAACTGTCTTTATAAAAGGTTGCTTTACAAAAAAATACCGAAGTGTTATCATCACGGATAATATGGCAGATTCAACTAGTGCCGAAAAAGCAGGTTCAGGAGGTAAGCTTATTGATGCTAGCGAACGTTTTGCCGCCCGGGGAGCTCGTTTTGCTCAAGAAGTAGATTCATTAACAACGCCTGATGATTTGCATGCAAAGTTAGAAGCCTCAATTAATCATCCGGCGGTAAATCCCCAAGAAGTCGACCGTGACTTAGAAGCGATAGAAAAAATGGCAGGAAATCAACTTGACCCGGAAATCTTAGCTGACGAAATAAAAGGATTCTTCCTAACACTTGCTGGGATTAATCAAAAAGGAATTGAGATGAAGATTACATGGCCGGATGATGGAGGAGTAACCGATCTAAATGAAGCTATCAGGGGTATTCTTGAGCGGGCGAGAAAACCAAAATAAGCCTCAGATATGGTATTATTAGACTAATGATATCCAAAAAGAATTTATTAGCGCTTCTCCCTTTGTTTTTAATAGTTCTTTTAGCTGCGGTTTTGCGTTTATGGCATTTAGGACTTGTGCCAATCAGCATGTCGGATGATGAAATTAGAATTTCTTACACGGCTTATTCACTTGCGCACACTGGCAGGGATGCGTTTGGAAATTTTTTACCCGCGGTTTTTCATATAGAGCAGGGAAGTAGTGGTGCCCAAGCGCCTTTTTATTTGTCCGCTCTTTTTTTCTTGTTTCTACCCTTAAATCCTTTTACCGCAAGATTGCCTTTTGCTTTGGCGAGCATTGCTTCGGTAATACTTTTGTATTTTGTCGTTAAAAAGCTGGTTAACAATAATTTAATCGCGCTATTTTCCAGCTTTGTCTTTGCTGTTTCCGTTTGGGATCTTCAACTTTCCAGGTTCGTAATCGAGATAAATTTAGCCATATTTTTCTACATTTTGGCAATAGCTCTTTTTATCTATTTTCCCAGGAAGACCAAATTTTTCCTACTTTCGATGTTTTTCTTTTTTATCGCCTCTTATGCTTATGCCGGTACGAAGATTTTGGTTATCCCAATCCTTTTTATCCTCGCCTGGTACAAGTTTAAAGAGTTAGGTAAGAAGCATTTATTGTTGATTATCCTTACGCTTTTTCTTGCTCTTGGGTCATTTGCTTATCTTAGCGCAACGCAGGGTGCATCTCAGTATTGGTCAGCCGGTGGGGCACCATTTTTCTTTTTAGATAAGCAACAAACAGCTTTAAGCGTGGAATTGGAAAGACGGGCGACCAACGAGCCAAAAATTATTCAAACTTTGTATCACAACAAATTCACTTATTGGACAAAAACTTTTGCGACAAATTATCTAACGGCATTTTCACCGCAGTATCTATTTTTAGATCAGGAAGCCAGCGGTATCTATTCAATCTGGGGAAGAGGCGAGCTGTATCTGTTTGAAGCGCCGCTACTTTTCGTTGGGTTATTCTATTTATTCTGGAAAAAGCGCCGGGAATTTTGTTTAATCTTATGCTTACTGCTAATTTCTCCTTTACCATCAGCTCTTGGAGTAAATTCTCCGACCTGGACGGCGCGGTCCGGCTTAATGCCACTTTGGTTAAGCGTTTTTGTTGGCGCCGGCATCTACTTTCTTGTCATATTCTGTAAAAGAAAGGAGCTCAAATATCTAATTTTTGCCGTCATCGTTTGCTGTTATCTTTATTCGGTCACCGGTTATGTGGCGCAGTATTATTATGATTGGTCGCAAACCAACGCCAAATATTTTTCCAGATCAACCCAGGACTTAGTGTTCAAAATAACTAAATATCAAAAAGAAGGCAAGAATGTTATCGTTTCGGGCGCAACCGACAATACTTTTTTACACTACGCTTTCTATAACCAACTAGACCCCAAATTAGTGCAGGCAAACATCAACAAAACGCCAATCAAATTTGCTAATTTTGCTTTTTACGAAGACTGTCTTTCACAAATTCCGCCAAAAGTAGTTTATATTGCTCAAGTAAACTGCAATTATACGGCAACGCCTTCAGCAAAAATAAAATTTTATGATAGCGTGGAAACAGTATGGAATATTTACGAAAAATAAATAAAGAAATCATTTTTGTTCTTTTAATAGTTGTTTTGGCTGCAGTTTTGCGCTTTTTGTGGCTTGATAAAATTCCGGTCGGCATTGGCGGAGACGAGTTAACCTATGTTTTTAACGCCAAGGCCATCTTTTTAACAGGCAGTGATATTAGCGGTACCTGGAATCCGCTGTCCGCCTTTATTTTTCACTACCCGGCTTACACTACGCCACAGGCAGAATTGCCATATTTTCTACTAACGCCAATTGTTGGTTTCTTGCAGTTTTCGCTTTTCAACGCCAGAGTCACATTTGCGTTTTTGAGCGTTGTAACTGTTTTATTCGTTTATCTAATTGCCAAAGAATTTTTTGGTAGTAGAGTAGGGGTGATTGCGGGGTTAATTGCCGCCATCAATCCCTGGTTTATCTACATCGGCCGGACGGATTACGAACAAGTGCCGGCGACACTTTTTTTCCTGATGGGAATTTATATTCTGCTAAAAGCCAAAGGTTGGAAAATTTTGTGGTCAGTCCCTATTTTATACTTAGCCTTTTATTCTTACATTGCGACAAAATTAATCTTTTTACCATTAGTTGCAATTGCTATTTTGTATTGTTACTTTACCAACAAAAAGCAATTTCTAAAGCAATACGCAATCGTTTTTGGCTTCAGTATCTTAATCGTTGCGGTGTATGTGTTTGCACTTAAACAAATTTCAGGCTCACGACTAAGTGAAATTTTTACGCCTAACGCGCCGATTTTGTCGGCACAGGTGGATGCCGTCAGGAAAATAACCATGCAAACTCCGTTAGCAAATATCTTTGAGAATAAAATGACCGAATACCTAAAGATAATTTTTACAAAGACTTTCGATACAACTTCTTTTAACTATTTATTTTTAACTGGGGATAATTTTTTTGCCCTTATTAGGCAGGGTTTATTCTATGTTCTAGACGCAGTCTTTTTAATTTTTGGTCTAGCTGCGGCTTACAAAAGAAAAACCAAATTATTTTTTCTCTTAGTCAGTCTTAGTCTTATTGCTCTTTTGCCGCATGTTCTGCATACTGCCAGTTTAGAAAATTTCGCTCCCCATATTACATTACTTTTCCCGTTTGCCATAATTTTAATTGCCGTTGGGATAGATGAAACGCTTGGATTTTTTAAAAACAAATGGGCTTTTTATGGAGTTTCGGCATTGATAATTTTGCTTTACCTACTGCTTTTTCTTAACTTTGTGAACATTTATTTTTTCCAGTTCTCTTTACAAGGGGGGTTTGATTTTCCAACCAGACTTTTGTCCAAATACGTAGCATTGGCGAGCGAAGATAAACAGCGAATTACAATTTACACTCCGGCTGTCCCCGATGTTTTTAAAAAATACATTTTTTATACCAATAGTTATAACCAGAATACTTTGGCAAAAGTAAAAGCAATTTATAAAGATAAAGAGTTTGTCTTTGGAAACGTTCAGTTTTTAGGCTGTAATAATACAATTGATCCGACCAAACTCAAGGGGACAATTATTTATGATTTTAATTGCGGGGCTTTGCCGAAAAATTACCAGCGGGTGGTTATTCCCAGGCTCTCGGATGGTGGGCAAAGCTACGACATCTTTAACGACAAACTTTGTCAAAATTTCAGCCTAAAGGGTTATCCAACGGATTTGCAAATTAGCGATTTTAGCATTGAAACTCAAACGGCGCAAAAATTCTGCGAAACTTTTATCACCAACCCCTAAATTTTAAACAACCGTTATTGTTTGGCAGGCAATTACGTGGTATACTTAAGAAATCTTAAAACGAAAGGTAAATAAATGAGTGGCAAAACAAATCACAAATTCCAAATCACAATCCTCAAGTAAACCGACGACGATGGCGGAGCTTTTAGCAACGCACAAAACCAGCTTTGTTAATGTTTCCAAGGGACAAATTGTAACCGGCGTAGTTACCAAATTAACTTCCGGAGAAATTCTGGTGGACATCGGTGCCAAAACCGAAGCACTGGTGATGGAAAAAGACAAGCGGATTTTAAAAAGCCTTTTAAGTAGCCTCAAAATTGGCGACAAAGTAACAGTGACGGTTTTAAATCCGGAATCGGATTACGGCAATCCGGTGGTATCGCTCAGGCGCTTTAATGACGACCGCGTTTGGGTCAGATTGGAAGAACTCAAACAAAATAAAGAACAGATTGACGTGTTGGTTGGGGAGTTGACGAAGGGCGGATTTTTGGTGTCCACCAAAGACGGAATGACGGGATTTTTGCCAAATTCACAAACGACGTTTCTGCAGAATGCGCAAGAGTTAGTTGGCAAAGAAATTAAAGTAACGGTGATTGAATTAAGCCGACCATTACGCAAAGTGATTTTTTCGCAAAAAGCCACCGTCGCCGCCGAAGATTTTGTCAAAGCGACCAACAGTTTAAAAGTTGGGCAGGAAGTTGAGGCGACGATTTCTAACGTCGCGCCGTTTGGCATTTTCTTACTGATGGAGCTGTCTGATAAAAGTGTCGTCGAAGGCTTTGTACATATTTCGGAAATTTCCTGGGAGAAATTGGCCACCATTCCGGAAAGTTATAAAGCGGGAGACAAAATTAAGGCTAAAATTATTGGTTTTGACCGCGAATCAAAAAGAGTCAACCTTTCGATTAAAGCTTTAACCGCTGATCCGTTTGCGGAGAAACTGAAAAGTTATAGTCCGGATCAGCGAGTTTCGGGTAGCGTTTCCAAAGTTTTATCCAGCGGAGTGTTAGTTAATCTAGAAAAGGGGATTGAAGGTTTTATTAAAAAGGAAAAAATTCCGGTCACCGTTACTTACTCCGAAGGCTCCCAAATTACCGCCACGGTGGTTGAAGTAGACAATAAAAGACATAGAGTTATTTTGGTTCCGGTGTTAACGGAAAAGCCAATGGGATACCGGTAAAAATTAGCAGAAGATGGGTCCTGTCCCGGGTTTCCATCCCGCCAGTGCTCGTTCACGATTCACTGACTGTGCGCTGTCTGGAGCCTTTCCACCCGTGCCACCCATCAAATTAATGATTATGGCAAGAATAGAAACTTCATTTGTCTGTCAGGAATGCGGCTACGACAGCCCGGCGTTTTTAGGAAAATGCCCGGAGTGCGGAATGTGGAACACTTTAAAAGAATTTAAAACTTCTTCATCAATTTCTAAATCACAAATCACAAATCACAAAAGCCAAGCGGACATAAAGCCACATATTTTGTCAGAAATTACTCATCAAGATAGCGATAGGTTCACAACAGGATTTTCGGAAATGGATAGTGTTTTGGGTGGAGGAATAGTTCCCGGAAGTGTAGTTTTGTTAGCGGGAGATCCGGGAATCGGCAAATCAACATTGCTTTTGCAGGCGGCCTTAAATGTTAGTTTGAAGAAAAAAACTGTTCTGTATATTTCCGGCGAAGAATCGGAGCAGCAAATAAAACTTAGGGCGGTTAGGTTAACCAAAAATCTAGAAAATGAGTCGCTTTTTCTAGTGTCGTTAACCGATACCAACGTCATTGTTGATTTAATCGCGCAAACAAAACCGGCTCTTGTCATCATCGATTCTATTCAAACGATGGAGTCGGAAAGTTTAACCGGTTTGTCGGGAAGTATCGGACAAGTTAGGTATGCCGCGGCAGAATTTATCAAAACGGCTAAAACCTTAAATATCCCGACCGTTTTGGTTGGCCACGTGACCAAAGAGGGAATGGTGGCCGGGCCGATGATTTTGTCGCATATGGTGGATACGGTGTTGTTTTTGGAGGGAGAAAAAAATACCGGCACCCGAATTTTACGCTGTCTAAAAAACCGCTTCGGACCAATCGACGAAGTGGGAATTTTCGCGATGCAGGAAAATGGGATGACCGAAATTAAAAACCCGGAACAATTATTTTTAACCAAAGGAAACGGCCCTGGTTCCGTTCTTGTCGCCAATTTAGAGGGGACAAGAGCACTGTTGGTCGAAGTTCAGGCCTTGTTAGTTTATTCAAGATTACCCATGCCACGACGTATCGCCAGCGGCGTTGATTATAAACGCTTGGAATTGCTACTGGCGGTCTTACAGAAGCACGCTAGATTGCCGGTTGAACAGATGGATGTATTCGTCAATGTTGCCGGCGGATTAAAACTTAACGACCCTGCATGCGATTTAGGAATTTGTTTAAGCATTCTCTCAAGTATTAAAAATATAAATTTATCTAGGGTAGTGGGAATTGCCGAGGTCGGTTTATTAGGAGAGTTGCGGACTCCGCCGTTTTTGGAAAAACGGATTAAAGAAGCGAAAAAATTGGGATTTACAAAAATTATTACGCCGAAAAACTACCATTCGATCGAGGAAGTTGTTAGAATACTAACGAAAGATAAATAATTAAAGATTCATGAAAGGGAAAAAAGAAATTATAAAAGCGCAAAAAAAAGTCATGGAAGAAAATATTCCGGCGGTGCAGACGACCGAAAAGGGCGTTCATTTCTCGCCGCGGTTCGTCGCAATGCTGGCCGATGAAGTGGCCAAAACTGTGGCCAGAAGACTGCCGCTTCGACGTTCAAATAATAAAAAAAAGAAAAAACCCAACGGGCATTTGGACGGCGCCATTTTTTTGGACACGTCCGCCATTATTGACGGCAGAATTTTTGACGTTATCAATTTAGGACTTTTCCGCGGCAATTTCGTCGTTTTGGAAAGTATTCTGTTGGAGTTAAAACACATTGCCGATTCCAAAGACTTGGTCAGACGGGAAAAAGGCAGAAAAGGCTTGGAGCTTTTGGAAAAAGTGAAAAAAGTTAAAGGCATTAAGCTAATCGCAATTTCCCAGGAAAAAGAAAAATTGATGGGTTTGGATAAATTAAAAGAAGTTGACGAAAAATTGATTCAGGCAGCCAAATTAAATAAAGGCAGGTTGATTACCTGCGATTATAACTTGGAGAAAAAGGGAAGCATCGGCGGAGTTTCTGCAGTCAACATGAATACTTTGGCAAACGTTCTAAAAATTATTGCAGTTCCGGGGGAAACTTTGCATATTCAGATTCAACATATCGGTAAAGATCAGACTCAAGGAGTAGGGTATTTAGACGACGGAACGATGATCGTAATTGAAAATGCCGCTCAAGATTTGGGTAAAGAATTAGACGTGGTTGTCTCAAGAGTTATTCAAACTTCGGCGGGAAGAATCTTATTCTCCAAGAAACTTCTTTAAATCCTTGCGTCTTTTTCCGCAAAAGACGCCCAAAACTCTCGTCCTGCCTTGCTTCCAGCTTTCAAGATTTCGTTCATTTGTCGGGTAATTTCACCCCTTCCGCAATCTCACTTCGTGATCTGCGGAATTCCCCTGACGCATTCACTCAATCTTTCATGCAGTCATCTGCGGACGGACGAAAAAATTCATTAATCAGTAATCCTTAATCATTTATCATTAACATGGCCGCATTCTCTTCTCCAAAAAACTGCTATAATTTTACCGTGAGCGATAAAGATTATCTAAAACTTGCTTTTGAACAGGCGGAAAAATCTGTCGATCAAGGCGGTTTCCCTGCAGGCGCAGTCGTTGTTAAAGATGGGAAGGTTATCAGCGAAGGCTTAAGTTTAGGTTCTTTGTTTCACGATCCCACCAGTCATGCTGAAACAGCGGCAATTAGAGAAGCATGTAAAACTCTTAAAACAACTAACTTGTCTGGAGCAACTCTTTATGAAAGCTTAGCTTGTTGCACGATGTGTTTCTCGGTTGCATATTGGGCGGGGATTTCTAGGATTGTTTACGGTTGTGGAAAAACTTCAGAAATGGTTTCAAAAGGCTATTATGAGGGAAGAACGGATAAAGATAAGCTTAACGAGGAGAATAATAGAAAGATTGAATTAGTTTATTTACCGTATTTTGAAAATGAGTCGCTCGAGCTTATTAAGAAGTGGGAAAAACTTAATGGCATTTCCTAGATTCTAAAAAGGTGATACGACAACCTGCCCAATCGTCGTATCACCATTCTAGCTTCCAAATATTGATATAAAAATATCAATCTAAATCAAGTTAATCGATAACTTTTGGCCTCATCAATTTTCCTTGACAACTTTTTATTTATTTGCTATTAACTCTAAATAGGTAATTAGTTTTATTTCCTGCCTAAAGGACTAATTACCCTTTTTCCAAGAGCATTGCTTATCGTACAAAGAGCTTATTATCCAAGTAACGAAAGCGATGCTCTTCTAGTATTTAGCTAGAGTTTAGAGCAAAACTACCGGAATACTAATCCCTTTTTCCAAGAGCTTTTTAAATTGTTCTGCGCCTTGCTTCACTAAGATTTGTTGTTTGTAGTCGGCGATTGTTTTAACTGCTGTCTTGCCTTTGGTGCTTAAAAACTTAAATTTCATAATCTACAAGAATTGTATCACAACTTCTGGTTGTATTCAAACCTATAGCCCAAAAATAAAGAAAATCCACGAGAACTCATAGTAAATAGTGTATCGTTTGGATTGATTTGGCGGTCTTTTCTATTTTTAGTCAAAAGATGTGGATAACTGGGGGACATTTTATTTTTCCTCTTGACAAAGTCAGTCTTTATTCTTTTTTCCGCAAAAAGAATCAAAAACTCTTGCCAAGTCTTGCCTCATGCTTTCAAGGTTTCGTTCATTTGTCGGGTAATTTCACCCCTTCCTCAATCTAGCTTCGCTGTCTGAGGAATTCCCCTGACGCATTCACTCAACCTTTCAGGCATTCGGCTGCATGTTGGCAAACACAATTGACACGGACTAGTTTTATTGAGATTATTAGTTCATCTATGGCAGAAGCAGGAGAAGCAAAAGATCTAGGAGATAGACTAAGAACTGAGGCATCGGAAGCTTCTCCTAAACTTGACAGAGCTATTGCTAGAATCGCTCCAGTTTTTTGTGGTATCATTGAGGCTGATTTTGGACAATATATGCCAGCAAAGGCTAGGGAGAGCGGCAGGGGAGCAAGTAAAAATATTATACTTACGAAGCAAGATGATGAATTAGGAATACGCCTAGCGGCCGATTACTGTGAGGAAAATGGTATTGATCCCGATTATTTTTTTATCCCCCCAGATTTAGGCCGTGAAGATGTTCGTGGTAAATCTTTTAATGAATCAAAAATTGGATTCCCACTAATTACTATTGACCCCAAGTTTTGGGAAGATATGCCCGCAAATCTTTCTAGAGACTATGCTTCTCTTTCTGCTAAAGAGAAAGAAAGGGTAAGTAAGTACCCTGGGGTTAAAGACTATGATATCGTCCCATCGGATTTCTGGAATTGTATAAGATATATTCCTGCAGTAGCGCATGAATTAGGACATAAATATCATGCTCGGAATTTACCACTTGCATGGGAAGAGCTGGCGGCTGATTTTATTGCAGTAGATGTTATTGACAGGCTTCTGGGTATGAGTAATAGCCATGACATTGAGATTGATTTTGTTAACGAGTTGGTGGGAAAGTATGGGAAAGAGGCTGTAATGCGCTTGTTCTTCGGGACATTAAGAAATCCCATTACAAGATTTAGAATTTCAGGAGAATTATCGGATAAGCAGCGCGATGCTATGTTTCCAGAAAAATCCCGTCAACAGATGTTCCGACGCGGTCTTTGAATGGGTTAGGCGGGTTTGATGAGCGGGGAGAAGAAGGAACGAAGCGGCGGCTGGTAATCATAAAAAGCCTTAGATTTTATCCAAAGCTTAACCAGCGCAATAATATTCCTTTTAACGTCGGAAAGATAAATCTTCGGGTCATTGCGATGGAAATGCAGGAAATCTTCAAGATTAGCAAATTTTCCATAGGGCATTAGCTTCATAAAAATGTCGCTGTAAATAAACGGATTGGAGTCGGTAAATTTCAAGACATCTTTGGGAAGTAGGGTTTTATTAATTAACACCGTTTCAAACTGCATGGAAATGCCGTGGAGCGGATTTTGGTAAATGAGAGCACTTGCGGTTGGGAAGTCGCTGCGGCCGATTTTTTTACCTACGCTGTCGATAAAAGTGCATTGTGAGCCAACCGCCACGACATCCGGGTTTTTCAGCAAAAAATTCAACTGTTTTTTTAATCGGTTAGGGCTAGAAATATCGTCGGTATCCATAAAAGCGATAAAATTGCCTTTGGCCAGCTTTACCAGCCGGTTCAGCGTTACCGAAACGCCGTAGCGTTTGACATTTTTGTGAATTTTAAGTCTTTTATCAATTTTCTTCAGAGCGTTTAGAATTGAGCGGGAATTGTCTGAAGAAAAGTCATCAATGGCGATAATTTCAATTTCCTTGTAAGACTGATTCAATAAACTCTGAATGCACTCTGCAAGCGTGGCCGCCGAGTTGTGAACGGGCAATAGTATAGATATTAATGGTTTTGTATTTTTCATAAATCTAGACAGAGGTTGCTATGGATTAGTGTAGGGCAGTTATCATTTTGTGTGTGTTAAGCTTAGCATAAAAAACGTTGTCAGTCAACCCTAAGCGGCTTCTTTTTCATTGCTTTTGAGGCTAAAACTTTTACTAAAACTAGCAGAACAGGCACGAAAAGTAGAATAAAGCCCAAATACTCCAAATATTGCGGAAGAAAGATTATCACAATTTGATTTTCGCCATTTACCAGCCAACCGTTTGACCAATTATTGACCAAAACGTGTTGGGTAATTTCTTTTATAAAGAAAGGTGCTAGACTGCCTTTGATAGCACAGGAAAAGTTTGAGGAACAGTTAAGATAGTAGGCCCGGAAGCCTTTTTCATACGAAAGATTAAGGTTTACAATAGTCGGATTGCCGTCGGTTTTCACCAGATAAAAAGCGGAAGAATATTTAGTTATTTTTTCGATTTTTCCGGTTAGATTAATTTTACCGTTTTGGTTTGCGGTCTGAATATTTTGCAAAAGAGTGTAGGGAATAGGAATAAAGTCAACGGAAGACAAATAATTGACCGCTGGAGTGTCTTTAATGCCTAAATTGGAGAGATCCACGTCGTATCCGCTGCCACTGCCATCCATCGGCGGAAGTAAGAAAACGTCTTTATCAAGAGTCTTAAAACTTGATAAATTAGCATAAATGTCGCACCTTCCGGAAGTGTAATTTTTTACACACAAAGTTAAAGGCAAACCGGTTTCGTTCTGAGAATTTACCACCAGTAGATATGCTTGATTGTGGGGGAGATTCTGGTAGGAAAAATGGTCACAAAAGCTGCCATTATTAGCGCTATATTTTACTTCAGCTGTTCCGTTAATGTTCACGATTGATTTTTGGGCACCGGCAGCAGGCGATGGACAATCGTTACTAAATTTCTGTATGTTGGTAACGGTAAAACCGGGGTTGTAAATAATGTTTTTCGGCAGAGAAATATGACTAAAGGAAATCAGTTGGTTTTGCAGAAAAAGGCTATCAATAAAATCTTTGGTAATACTAACATCGGCAAGAGAAGTTGCGTAAGAAGCGTTTAAATTGCTCAAAAGGTAGGTAGTTGGGCTAGTTTGATTAGCTTGGAGAATAATTCTAAGCGCAGTTGAAGAGACTTTGTTTGTATCCAGCACATAAGGAAAAGAAGCAATATTGCCGGTTCTGACCGGATTTTTGTAATAAATGCAGCTGGAAGTTTGTTGATCAAAAAGGCAGGAATTTATTTGGGCGTTGCCGTTGAATTGGAAGCTAAAATTAGTCAAAATATTAGCGTTTTGTCCGCTAATCTGTGTTTGAAAAAAACCATAAGGAATCAAAATACAAATATCTCCAATGCCTTTAATTTGAATTGCGTTTGGCGTGATAGTTGTTTGCGGTGCCATCTTTCCGTCGCAGGAGGAAAAGAAAGGATTAATGACCATTGCAACATTAGTAAGCGAAACGGAATTACTGTTGTCGAAAATACTAATCGTGTTGTCGCTGTTTTGCAGATTAACCTTGGTGATAGCCAGAGGCGTATTTTCGGGCAAATCAGCAAGATTAAGCAACTCGTTTTGGTTGACCGAAAGCGCAAGATCATTGCTTGTCTGACCAATATCCAAAGTTGTCTGAAATGGCGAAGCGGCGGAAAGCTTATCAAAAGTTGGCACGTTGGGATACAAGGAGAGATTTAGGCTGCCGCCGTTTTTTTCGACAATTAAATCTGCCGGAATAACAGTAAAATAGTTTGCAAGCTGCCCGGACGGAAAGTTTTGGACCGGTTTTAAAGGATTCAAGGTTATGTCATCGGCATTTATACTCAAAATATTATTGTGCAGTTTGGATTGGTTGTCGATTAAATCCCGGAAAGGATAAAATTGGTTGTCGAAGCCTTTAATGGTTGGAGAGGAAATATAATCGCCAATTTGGTTGTAGACAAAATCTTCGTAAATGGTGTTAGTCGTAGGTGAAACATTCACTTTGGTATTAACTGTGGTAATAATATTGGGATCAGTTTTTAATTTAAATAGTTCGATATTGCCAAAATCATGTTCGGTTTGCAAAAGTCCGCTTGCTTCGATCAGTTTTTTGCTTTGGTCAAAATAGAGAATGCTTTTGGGGTTTTGCGGATCGACTACGCTTTTATCAATCAGAATAAAACCAATTTGGTATTTATTAATAACGCTTTTTAGCAAACTCTCGTCATTTTTATAAATCGCATAAGACATTTCCCGGTAATAAGACTCATTGTAAGGGCTCCAGCGGTCAAAATCCCGGTCTAGAAGCGGTTGTTTGATGCCAAAATAGAGAAAGCCCGCCCCTTGATAGCCCCAATTGTAATAAACCCAACCATATGGCGAATTAATCGGTAGATTAGCAACGCGCAGCGTTTCCGGCTGTGTGTTTAAGTAGTCAAACAGTTGGAAATAAGAGTTAGGAATTTTGACGCGCATATCGGTATTGATAAAATTGCCGGCAAACGAAGGAAGACTGTAGAAAATAATCAGTAAGGCAACAATTATGGCAAAAATAGCCTCAAGTTTCAGATTAATTTTCTTTAACGTCTCAATTACAAATAAAGCAAAAAAGCCAAAGAAAATGGAAACCAGGAAAACGTAAAGGTTCAAAATTTTATCGTCGGGGAAGCGAAAAGCCTCTTTAAAAAAGGGAAAATGGTTCTGGAAAAGGTTGTAAATTGGCGCGGTGGGGGAATTAGCGTTGACTAAAAAAAATAGACAGAAACATAACAGCACTACTAACGGAACGAATTTTAGTCGCAATTTCCTGGCCGACAAGAAAATTCCCGTCAAAAAACATAAACCCAAACCATAGCTTAAAATCAAGACGAAAATGTTCTTCAGGTAGTCAATATAGGGAAGTAAAAGGTCGGTAAAAACGTTGTGGCCTTGATAAATGTTCCAGTCAAAATAAAAACTTTTTAATAACAGTAAATTGCCAAGTGTGCCGAACTCCTTATTTTTAAGAAAGGCTTGGTCGGAAAAAAGTAGATTGATATTGGCCCCTTGAACATCTTTGGCATGATATAAAACAAAGTAAATATTGGGCGCCAGCCAGAAAAGATTGACCGCCAAAAGCGCAATTGTTAAGATCCAAAAATGTTTTAGCGTTTCCCGGTATTCTTTTTTATACACTAAAGCAAAGGTCAAGAAGTAGATAAAAAAGGCGGCAAAAAAGACATACCAGAGTGTTGCCGCATAGGCGGAAGGACTATTGAGTAATGCAAAAACGCAGAAAAAGAGTAAATTTTTCCCTCTTCGGTTAGGTTCACTTAAATAACCGGTGGCAAAGTAAAAAAGCAACGGTAAAGTCATAAAAAGAGTAATAAACATTTCAAAGGGGACATTAAAAATTTGCATTGTTCCAATGTTCAAAAAGTAAAACAGTGCTCCAAGGAAACTGGCGGTTTTTTGTTTGAGAACATGTTTGTGCAAAAAGAAATACATTCCCAGAGTGCCGATGATGACGTTCAAAAACATGTAAAAATAACGGAGAAAATCCAACGGTAAAATAAAATGAGAAATGTAAAGAATAATCAGCCGGGGCAAATCGGCCATATCGGAGTGTGCGGCGACTGCTCCCAAGCCCTGTTCAACCCGAAAAACGCCGGTAAGGTATCTTTGGAAAGCCAAACCGAAGTTAAATTCTGGATGTAAAGTATCCCAGCCGGAAAGGAAAGTGCCGGGGGTATAATTTTTGGCGCACAAAACCAAAGCAATTGTCAAAAGTACAACAATCGGCCAATAAGTTTTAAGTTTGCTTAACAACACATATTTGATATTCATAGTTAACCCAAAAAGGCAGGGTTTATCCCGCCTTTTTTAGCGTTTAAACGTTAAACAAGGAACTAGTTTCCTTGTGGCGTTGGTGTTACAGTTTCGAGAACACTAAGCGTTCCATCAGGGTTTAACAAACTTACTCTAATTGAAGTAAGATGGTAATTTCCTCGTGAATCGTGTAACGTAGCTTGCATTCTTTGCTGTGAGTCGCTTTGGATATAACTCAGAATATTATCAGAGTTAACATTTAATGGTACCTCTCCAGCAGGAGCTAAAGGATGAGCATCAAATCCCCATTGTCCTTCAATTCGAGTCCCTGGAGGAACGACTGTTGCCTGTCCTGTTAATCTACCATCGTCAAAAGTTCTATCAGCTAACTGACATCCGGGAGCTTGTACGAAAACGTCACCGTCCACAAGATACCAACCGGTAGTTGTATAAGGTACGTTTGGTTCCCCTAGGATATCTTTTAGCATAGGCGCTGGAGTTTCTACTGCACACCCGTTATCGCAACCTGGCGCTGGAGTTACATATATAATTTCTGGCGTTACGGTTGGTGCTGGAGTGACGTAGATTTTCTCTGGTGTTGGTGCTGGAGCGCTACTGCATCCTCCTCCTGCTATTCCAAGACCTCCAGCGATAAGGAATGCTTTTGCTATTTCTTTACCTTTCATTATTTTTCACCTCCTTTAACAATAGATTTTTGAGATTTTCTTCTTAAGAATAATCCCCCTAAAGCTCCGGGGAAAAGTAAAGCCAATGGAATCATTTCTGGTCCCGTTGGGGGAGTAGTTTTGACCTGCGCGATCGGCAAAAGCACCGGCGTTGGCGTCGGGCTAGTAACATTTTGGATGCATAGTTGGCTGGAAGCCGTGTTGGTGTCGCCGTTGTTATCGGTTCCTGCCGCTTGGTTAACAACGCAAGTAATACCTTGTGGAACTCCGGAGTTGGCAATTTTGCCGCTTAAATTAAAAGTTTGGTTTTGTCCGACGTTCAAATTATTGACGACAAAAGTCAAAGTGTTATTATTGGTATTAAAACTGCCGGGGCCGGCGACAAAGCTGACAAACTGCGGAAAAGTATCAACAACGGTAACGCTGGAAATGTCGTTGGAGCCGGTGTTAGTGACCACAATTTGAAAATTGACGGTTTGCGACAGAGAAAATTTCGGGTCATTGACCGAAAGGTTGTTAACGAAATTCCCCCAGGAAAGGCCGGGAACCTGGACAAATTTTTGCAAGGAGAAGCTGTAAGACGTGCAAGTCTGTCCGCCGCCATATAAGGCCTGGCAATCGGCGTAAGTAGGCCTTGGTAAAATGCTCAAAGCCGCAACAAGTAGTAATATAGAGAATATTTTCTTCATCATTTTCTTATTAATGTTTGTGGCAGGAGCAGGATTGGAGCATAACACGCGTTATAGGCTTATGTCAAGCGGTTGAATTACAAAGTTAGCAATTAGTTTAAGTTCACCACTTGACAAAACGAGTATAGTATGATGTAATGAGCTTGCTTTAAGAGTCTTCAAAGCAAATTCCCTTTAGTTTCAGATTTATAACATTTATGCCAGTCAAAAAGAAAGCACATTCGACAAGCTCAGTGCAAGTCGAACCAGCTAAAAAAACTTCAATTGAGGAGATTGTTGGAAAACCAACCAAAACAGCGGAGGAAACTCCTGTAGCTGAAGCAGTTGTAAAAGAGCCGGAAGTCGTTGCAGGGCCGGTTCAATCAACTTATGTCGAGCCAAGACCGGTTGCCCCACGGGAATATCAAGACCGCTACGAGCAACAACCAGTTCCCACCCAAGTCGTCAAAGGCTTTTTGGATATTCAACCCGAAGGACACGGCTTTTTACGACCGCGCTTTATTCCTTCGCAACGCGATATTTATATTTCCCAGTCGCAAATTAGGCGCTTTATGCTTAGGCCGGGGGATTTGGTCGAAGGCGTTGGCCGTCCGCCCAAAGACACCGAGCGGTATTTCGGGCTTTTAAAAGTGGAGAAAGTCAACGAAATTAACGCCGACGATTCGCTAAACCGACCGTATTTTGACGAACTGGTGCCGATTTATCCCAAAAAACAAGTGGTTTTGACGACCGGCAAAAAACCATTGTCGACCAGGATTATCGATTTAATTGCGCCGATTGGTTTTGGTCAAAGAGGGATGATTGTCTCTCCGCCAAAAGCCGGCAAAACGACAATTCTCAAAGAATTGGCGGCCGGAATCTCGCAAAATTTTCCTAAAGCGCATTTAATGGCGGCTTTAATCGGAGAGCGGCCGGAAGAAGTCACCGATATTATGTCTTCGGTCAAAGGTGAAGTGGTCGCTTCTAATTTTGACGAGCCGCCGGAAGACCAAACCAGGGTGGCTGAAATTACGCTTGACCGGGCAAAGAGAATGGTGGAAATGGGTAAAGACGTCATTATCCTTTTGGATTCGATTACCCGTTTGGCTAGAGCTTACAATTTGTCGGTCGCTCCATCTGGGCGAACGCTGTCCGGAGGTTTTGATCCGGCCGCTTTGTGGCCGGCCAAGAAATTTTTTGGCGCCGCCAGAAATTGCCAGGAAGGTGGTTCATTAACCATCATCGGCACGGCTTTGGTGGATACCGGCTCTAGGATGGACGATTTAATTTACGAGGAATTCAAAGGCACCGGCAATATGGAATTGCATTTGGACAGAAAATTGGCCGACAGACGGGTTTACCCAAGCATTGACATCGAAGCTTCCGGCACCAGGCAGGAGGAACTAATTCTTGCCCCGGAGCTTTTACAAAAACTAACAGTCATGAGAAGAATGCTTTATATGTTGGGTGAAGAAGAACGGACACAACTGTTAATTGAGAAACTGGAAAAAACCGAAACCAATGAAGAGTTTTTAGATTCGCTTAAACCGTCGTAGCTCCGCTCCGAAAATTGACACTCCGGCTTTATTTTGATACCATTTATATCACCCAAAATGAATAAAAGACGAGTCTTAAACTTATTTTTGCCTGCGCAAAAATTTGTGTCTGCGTTTCCCGACTTTTTAAATTTCTTCAGCCATTATTTTAAAGAGAGGCTGGTTTCGTCCAGTATTATTTTTGAAACCTACAAGAATATTTTGGTCAAGTTCTTTATGATTAAAAGAGGCCGCTACAGCCGGCCTTTTTTGCACTTGGCAACCATGGGAGTTTTAACCGCCGGCGTGATTATCGCGCCCTTTTTAGCCAGCACTTATCCCGTTTTTTCGCAAAATTCCTCGGTTTCCGCCAAAATTAATTCTCCTTCTAATAGCTCAATCGCGGTTGGCGAGGATGTTTTCGGCACGCAAATTTCGCAAAAGCCCAGAGATAAAACCATTACTTACACCGTGCAAAGCGGGGATACGGTTTCCACCATTGCGCAAAAATTCGGAATTTCCGCCGACACGGTGCGGTGGGCGAATAGTTTGTCCAACGACAATATTAATGTCGGGGACACCCTGCAGATTTTGCCGGTAACCGGCATTTCCTATAAAGTGCAAAGCGGTGACACGGTCTATTCAATCGCGAAAAAGTTTGCCACAGATCCGCAGGGAATTGTCGATTTTCCGTTTAACGATTTTGCCAATCCCGAGACATTTTCTTTGGTTACCGGGCAGATGTTGATTGTTCCAAACGGTGTTGAGCCTTCGGAGCAGCCGTTTATCCAGCCGCAAGTCTATATTGCCCAGGGTCCAAGTGCGACGTCGTTTTCGGCTTCCGGATTTACCTGGCCGGTGCACGGCATTATTACCCAGTTTGCTTCCTGGTATCATGAGGCTTTGGATTTGGCCGCGCCTTACGGAACGCCGATTATTGCGGCTAAGTCGGGAGTAGTCGCGGAGGTCAACACCGGCGGCTACAACTATGGATACGGTAATGACGTCGTCATTGACCATGGCGGCGGTTACAAAACTTTATATGCCCATATGGAAGCAGTTAACGTGAGCGTTGGGCAGCAGGTGGTTGGGGGACAGACGGTTATCGGCTGGATTGGTTTAACCGGAAGAACCACCGGGCCGCACGTCCATTTTGAAATCAGAATTAACGACGTTACTGTTGACCCCCTTCCGTATCTACAATAGGGTGATTGACACTATTTGGATTTTTGTGGCATACTCTCAATTGTTAAATGAAAACGTTGAAGAAATATGTCGATAAACTTGAATTCTCTTTTCCGCTTTATCCCATCACGTTTTTGGTTATAATCGGCTTTTTACTTTATTTCAGGAGTTTATTTAACGGTTTTGTCCAAGATGATGAATGGCAAATCCTTGTAAACCCTTTGGTGCATAGTCTCTCCAACATTCCCACAATGTTTGCAACCAGCACATTTGAGAATGGTCAGGGTATATATTACAAACCGCTGATGCCAATTACATACTCCCTTATCTATTCAGTTTTCGGAGCTCAAGCTTGGGTTTTTCATTTATTCGATCTTGCATTACACATTTGCAATTCAATTTTATTGTTTATATTCTTCAAGAAATTTTTCGCGATAACAAAAATTAAATATGTGCAGACAATCAGCTTTTTTCTGGCCTTAATTTTTTTAGTTCATCCGGTTCAAGTCGAAAGCGTTGCCTATATCGCCAGCACGCAAGAGCTGCTGGTGGTATTTTTCCTTTTAGCAGCTTTAATTCTGACCATAGACTATTGTCATAGTAAATATTCATTAAGAAGAATTATTCTAATCTGCGTTTTTGTTCTTTGCAGTCTGTTGGGTAAAGAAACAGGAATTTTAACTGTAATTCTCGTTCCCAGTCTTTGTTTGGTCTATAAAAAAATAAATAAAATTACAATTTCTTTTGGATTAGTACCGTTACTAATCTACGGTTTTCTCCGTTTTAAAGTTGCCGCAATCCTTTTGAGTCAACAGAATTCCATAGTCGTTTCGCCTATTGCGCGGGCGCCTTTAATAGTCAGATTATTTACATTGCCTTATGAGTTAGCTTCGTATACTCGGCTGATTATTTTCCCTAAAGATTTATATGCGTCGCAGAGAGACATAATTTCCGGATTTTCCGATCCAAGGTTCTATTTTTCTCTCGTAGTGGTAATAATGGTCGCTATTATTTTAGTCAGCTTATTTTTTAAATATAAATCCCGATATCTAGCTTTTTTCTTTTTTTGGATAATCATAGGTTTTGCGATGCTTTCCAACATAATCCCCTTGGATGGAACAGTGGCCGAAAGATGGGTGTATGTGCCCATAATCGGCGTGCTGGGTTTTGCCGGATTAGTAATTGCAAAGCTTATTAATTACCAGAAATTTGTTTGGCTAATGGTTGTTGTAGCTTTAATTTTCATTCCTTTGGCGATGATTAGAACTTACGTGCGGATAGGGAATTGGTATAGCAATTATACGCTGGGCGCACACGATGTTTTATATGAAAACTCTGCTCCGATGGACAACGATTACGCGTCTGCGTTAATAAAATTGGGCAATGTAAAAGAAAGCCTAAAGTATCTAAAAAAAGCAGTAGCACTCGAACCGAATTATTTACAGATTCGAGCTAATCTTGGATTAGTATTGGCAGCTGATGGACAAATTTCCGCATCAAAGAAACTTTTTTATGACATGCTACAAAATAAAAATAATATAAACTCATATGACAATATTGCACTTTTCTTTTATCAGGTAGAAAAAGATCCGGATATTATAATTAGCTTTCTTAAGAAACCGCTAGCACTTTCTCCACAAAATATAACCTTAAATCAGCTGATGGCTACGGCGTATTTTGAGAAAGGAGCGACAGCATCGGCTTTATTTTATGCCAATAGAGCTTATAAATTGGATCCGTCTCAAGCAAATCTCCAGTTACTAAAGGAAATTAAGAAATAGACCTTCACCCTTTTTATAGTAGGCTAGTTTAGGTTCAACTTTTGTGATAAAATATCCCTTGGAACTATATTCGAGAGCGGGCTTATAGGTAAATGGTATACCGGCGCATTCGCATTGCGCAGTTCCGAGTTCGATTCTCGGTAAGTCCACCCGGGGCCTGTGGTATACCGGTAACACGCCTCCATGGCATGGAGGAGTAAGGGGTCCGATTCCCCTCAGGTCCACAAATTGGTCGTACTTGCTATTTCTCCATTTTGCCTCTATACTTGCAAGTAGTACTTATGGTATCAGTTCCTCGATTCTTTCTGAACTAAAAAACAGGAGAAAAGGGAAAAATATACATGAAAGTTCAGAAAGGAGGTGACACATCAATTTTCAATTTTTAATTTTCAACGCAAGTTGAGATTTAAATTTTGATACACACCATGGATTTCCAAGATAAAACATTAATTTGTAGAGATTGCGGTAAAGAATTCGTTTGGACCGCGTCCGAGCAAAAATTATATCACGACAAAGGGTTCGAAAACGAGCCAGTTAGATGTCCCGATTGTAGAGCTTTAAAAAAAGCCAGAATGAATGAAGGTAGAGGGATGGCCCCAAGGCAATCGTTTGAAATAACGTGCGCAGAATGCGGCAAACCGGATACAGTTCCATTCAAACCAAAAGGCGACAGACCAGTTCTTTGTAGGGATTGTTTCAGAAAACAAAGACCAGCGTAATAGTAACTAATATTAAGTAACAAATATCTAGTATTAAGGTTGTTATTGCCTGTTTTTCTCCTGAGTTTATTCCAATATACTTTTAGGATGTGTTTTTTGTGGGAAACAACTCTCTTCTTCTTTTTTTCGCAAAGCTGTAGCTTTAAATTATATTTGTTACTTTTTGGAAAGTAACACAAAACTTTTTGCGGGCGAAGTCGAGCTATTTTGCTCAATTCGTTCATCGGGTGATAACACCCCCTCCGAATTCACGGGTTCCCCCTGATTCTCTCATTTCGCAAAACTTAACGCTCTTTGTTCGATCGCAAAAGAAACGGAGAGCATACGAATTGGCAAGTTTTATTGGCGCTAAACACTTGATACTAAATACGAAATACTATTTATTGTGTTGGGGTGGCGGTAGGAAGAGGAGTTCCCCCTTCGGTTGTCGGAGTTGGAGTAGTGGTTGGCGTAATAGTCGCTTCCGGCGCCGGAATTTTTACCGGCGGATTCTGTTTCGGTAGATTCTCTGTTGGCGGATTGGTCGATAAAGTTGTCTGTCCGTTGCCTGTGGTTGTTTGTCCCCCAACTCCTTGTTTGTTTATCTGCGCTTGCAGTTGCGTAATCTCAGCATTGACTTTAGCCAGATTGGTTGGGTCGTTTGTTTCCAAAGATTTAACGGTTTCAAGTTGCGCCAGTGCACCTTTTAGATCTCCTTGTTGAATTAAAGTATGAGCGATGTTGTAGTAGGCGTTAGGAAAATCAGATTTCAAGGCCGCCGCTTGTTGAAATTGTGCCAAGGCTTTATCCCAGGTTCCCAATTGGTAGTAAATTCCGCCCAAACTAATATATTCCTGCGGGTTGGCCGGGTCAAGTTGAATCGCTTGCTGTTGGGCGGCGATTGCGAATTGGTCGGCATTCTGTCCAAAGCCAATTAGATTTCTATAAATGTAGGCTAGATTTTGCCAGTCCAGCGGATTTTGCGAGGATAAGGTCGTGGCTTGTCTTCCGGCATTGATTGATTGTTGGACAAGCGTATAAATCGTTTGCTGGGTTTGGGCGCTTGGGCTAGCTCCTTGTGGAACGGAAGCCGCCAGCGAATTGGACAACGCCAGGTTGGTTTGCGAAAAAGTCCTAAAGTAGCTGTCATTGTATTTACCGGTAAAACTACTGACGGCGGCATTTTCATAAGTATAAGTGAGTTGGCCGTTATTTTGGTCGGCAGCAACTAAAGCTTTGTTAAAAGTGACGTTGGTAGAAAGGAAGTCAAAACTTAGGAAGCCAAGTAATACTACCACAATTAGAATGATGCCAAAAATAGAATAGGAAAGAATTTTTCCGTAGTCCTTTCTTTTTTCACCCTCGGTCGTAAACGTAATCAAGCCTTTTTTAAAAGCTACCAGTTCCAGTTCAACGTCAAAATATTTCTGGTCGTTGGATAGCCCGCGTAAGGCGGCGTAAATTGCCAACAGGAAAAACAAAGGGGCTAAGCTAATAAAAGTTAAAGGTAGGATAAAAGCGGCTGCCAAAATGATGATGACCGGTACAAACAGTGGTCTTTCGCGGATAACTCTGTAGCAAAGATAAAGAAAACTCAAAAATCCCAGTATGCCGGTGGTTGCCAAAAGTTCCAAGACAAAGCTGGAAGAATGAATAAAACCAAGTCCCCACAGCGTCGGATTAGCGTTAAAACTAGCCTGTTTAAATTTGGCAAAAGCTAAAAGATATTCGCCGAAACCGTTACCGAACAAAAAGCCCTGCAAAGTCCGGCCGGCGTCTTGCGAAATGGCGGCGAAAGCGGTCTGAAAGCCGGTTTCAAGCGGGAGAATAATGAATCCATTAGGTTGTATTAAATTATAGATTGATACGGCAAGTCCGATTAGAATGATTATGCCGGCTAAACCAAAACCGAAGATTTTAACCAGATCTTCTTTTTTCTCGCTGAAAATTTTGCTCGCCTGTTTTTTGAGCAAAAACGGTAAGACAAAGTAGACGCTAACTGGCAAGACAAATAGTAAATACAAAACTTGGTCTAAATTTGAGCCGGTGGGAGTGAAAACGGTGACTTTGGTAAAATCATAGGGTAAAACGTAAATTTGCAAATGCGCAAGAATCGGCATAACGGCCAAAAGGCAAGCGCCGGTTAAAAGGCTGCCGATCAAAAGCATCACCGCTTTTCCGTTGGTGGCATTGTAAACGATACCAAAATAGAGCAGACCGGCAAAAAGCACGGGAATAAAATTATTTAGCGAATCAGCCCAAGCTGCGGAAAAGATTGACGATAGCAAAATCGCGGCCAAGAAAAGAATGACAGCCAAGTCAAAAGGCGTTCTTCTAATCCGGACTTTTTCCAGCAGTAAAGTTTTGACGCCGTATAAAATCATGACCGCGATGCAGGCAAAAATAACCAGCGCTTGTTTTGGCAGGATAAAATAGTCAGTCGTCAAATTGGTTAAAAACACCGGAAAGAGGATAAACAGCAGTCCTAAAATCACAATTGAAGCCCGCTCGATGTAATTGACGATTTCCAATTTCTGTTGTTCGTTTTGCATGTGTTCTAAACTTATCAACTTAAAAGTATAATGTCAAGAATAAAAACTGTATCAAAAGAAAAGTTCTCCGCAATATCTATTATATTTTTGTAAATAAGAGCCATAATTTATTTTTTGAACGTGATTGATTTCAGCTAGCCTTTCTAGAGTAGGACAATAGTTGGGCGCAATATTAATTATTAATTTATCTATATATATTTCTTGTTCTAGCCATCCTAATTCATTAAATAACGTTGCAAGGTTACCTAAGTAATAAAAGTCGTTAAAAATATTGCTAATTTTAAAGTTGCTTTCGGACATTCCATATTTTTTAATAAGCGAGTTGTTTTCAAGTGTGTTTTTAACAAAAATTACCACTGCCGGGTTAAAATAGATCGTTTTCCAAGAGGGGTTATTAATAAAATTTTGGATCTGTTTATGAGAAGATGAATCATTTGATAAGACAAGTATGGCAGAGTTGAATTGATATTTTTCTGCCATTGAATTAAAAGCTTTCATATCGAATTGTGTTTTTTCATAAGAATTGACAAAAAAATCTGTCGGGTATGCTTCCGGGCGCTCGTCAATAAAGGGTTTTTCTTTCGGGTATAGCCTGTAGGCAATATAGCTCCCAATACCAAAATTGTTATAGATAGGGCCATGCACGTTATTTTTAATAAAAAAATCCAAAGCCTGTTTATCTGCATTAGTAGTGTCTAAATCAAGAGATCTTCTTGCTTGTAAGATGTTTATCTCAGCAATAAAGATAAAGATACAAATGAAAAAAGTAAGAAGAATTAAAATTTTCTTTTTCTGCAAAAGATCAAGGCTTAGGAGAGCGGAGACAAATATTGGAAGAGTAGTGAAAACAAAAACGGCAACATTTCTTACGGCGATCATAGCGAAAGCAATAAAACCTAAGCTTAAGACAACGTCTAGAAAGCATCTCTTTTTATAAAGAAAGAGAAATAGAATGAGAACAATAGCGGTAATGCTAAAGATGAGCATTCCAGTAGTAATTGGAGGGTTTAAGTAGAAGTAAAAAATGTTAAAATTTTCACTTGGTTGTATGCCGTAATTAGAAAAGAAATCAAGCGAGAACAAGGTTCCTTTATAAGTGTTTGGGTTCAAAAAAGTTACCAATATGACTCCGATGAATACAAGGATAAAATTCCTTATTTTTTGGGTCTCCAAGTAGATTTTTAAGTCGTTTCTATTACTCCAAAGCTCATCAAGCAAAAATACTCCCACAACGACGACACCAATTAAAAAGTAAATATGTGAATTTACCCATAAAGCTTCAAGAGGAATTAAAAGGAAAATTAATTTTGTGTATCCATTCTTATACTTGTACAAAATGTACATAAAAATCGATAAAATAAAATAACTAAAGATTTCAGGTCTGATCCCAGGTCTGTCCATGTAAATTCCTAGATAAAGAAGCGCAGTAAAATTTAGCAAATATAAATTTTCAAATTTTATTCTTGTCTGTTTTATAGCTACGAGATAAATTAACCCAAAACTCAAAAGGGAAATAATTGTCGTTAAAATTAGTAAGCCATGGAGACCAAATAGACTGTCGACAATATAGAAAATTACTTCTGAAAGCCAGTGGGAATTAATAAATGGATAATTTGCGAAAGCGTAAGATAATAAATTAATTTTGGGAACATTCCCAGTATGAACGATAATGCTTCCCAGTAGGATATGTCGTCCAAGATCATGAATAATTTCAGGAACAGTGGAATAAAAGGTAAGGAACACGTTAAAAAAAACTAGAGGAAGCGTGATAAGACTAACGATTTTCTTTAGATTTTGTATGTTCATTTTAATTTACGATAATCCAATTGAACGGAATTGGCGCGATACTTGGATTTTGTAAGCCGACGGTAAAAGATTCATCCGGCACTTGTTTTAGCAAATACAAAACCTGGTTGTTGGTGCTGGAAGTCGGCGTGATGTAAATCAAACTCTTGTCGGTTACGACCGGGTCATCAATTGTTACTTGAGTTTGGTAGGGGGCAATGTTGGCTGTTCCGGCGGAGCCGGTGGCAACAACTTCAGTTTGGGAAACGGCCAGCGCCGGCTGAACCAGCCCAAGGTTTAATTTACTAAATGTTCCGGCTCCGCTGGCGACCAAATCGCCTAAATTGTTAACGCTCAAAATAGCGGAATCGCTTGCATTCGTAATTTGGAGATTGGAATTTCCGGTATTCACATTTAAATCATTGCCGGGCAGGGGACTGATGACATTGGTTGCCAGTGTTCCATTGACCGTGACATTTTTGGCAAACTCGGCATTGCCGCCAACTTTTAAGTTTCCGTCGGTATCAATGTAAACTAAGCCGCCCATAATTGACAGTCCGCCTTGCCGTAGTGGTTGCAGATTTAAATCACTGCCCAAAACATTAATCGAGTTATCGGCCAGTATTAAGCTGCCGTTGACCGAAAGTTGACCGACAATCGAAGTATCGGAAAGGGAAGTTTCTCCAAACACCGTTAGATTTTGGCCAAACACGGCGTTGTCAGCGCCCAAATTTGGGACATACGTCAGTTGTCCGGAGTAAGAACTGATGTCAATGTAGCCGTTGGCCGCTGACTGCTCACTACCGACTGCTGAAGCAGTGCCGACGGTAGCGGCGTCGGCAATCAGTCCAAAGTCGGAATTAGAAGCAGACGGGCTACTATTATAGATATTGGTGACGTTGGTAACGTAAGTTGCCGACGGAGTTGCGCCGACGATTTCGTCGGCGATAATTTTCCCGACATGCAAAGTTCCGCTCACGGTCGCGTCGTTTGTGTTCAAACTATTGGAAGTTAGCTGTCCGCTGAAACTAGCGTTGCCCGAATTATCAATGGTGGCTATCGCCGAAGAGCTGGCAGAATTACCGCTCAAAACAGACAATTTATTATTATCCAGTTTCAATCCAATTTGCGCAGTATCATCAACCGGCGAGACAAAATTGGTATGGATTTCGTCGGTCGAAGCAATCGGGGAGACAACATTATTAGAGGTTAGGTTTTGAATGCTCGCCAGTTGTTCGGAAACAATAGAAGCGATGTAATTATGCAAACTTTGTCCGGCAATTGTCACATTTTCGGTTGAAACCGATAAAGCAGTGGTCGTTACCTGCTGGGCATTTACCAATCCTACCCGCAAATTCGCGATTGCGGCGTCGGAAAATTCTCCGACTCTTTGCAGGGGATTTCCCAAAGCGTCGTTCAACGTAAAGTAGTGAGGAACAGTAAAGTCGGTATCGGCCGCCGTCTGGTCAACTAAACTCAAATCTCCGCTTGAAGTCAAATACACCTGTGGATCATACCAAGAGTTTTCCGGTAAAGCCATTATTTTGCCAACATATGAGCCATCTGGTAATTTAAAACATGGCTTCGCGGGATTATTTCCATCGTCAGCCGGCCATTGTATATCGGAGATTGAATTTACAGCCTGACAAAATGCCGTGCTTGGGTCGAAAGTTTCCATTGCTCTAGCAACGATTTGTCCTGCCTGAGTTGCTTTCATGCCAAATCCGGAGACGGGAGATGAGGTAATTGGATCGCCTAAGCTTATAACGCCATTTTTAGACGTTACTTTTAGCGGCACGCGTCCTGTTAAAGCTAGTTTAACTTGATTTTGGGATAGGGGAGTCTCAAAATTGTCTCCAGTATTGAGAATAACTCCCGGATTAGTTGAAATTATTCCTAAGACGTTTTGGCTATAAGCTGTTTGCGATTTTTGAGCACTTGTCGGAGAGCTACTGTCCTGTGAAACAATGTCGCCGGCATTAACAGAAAGGTCTTGGGTCTTGATAATTTCAGCAACGTCAATACCGCCGGTAATATAAGTTGCACCTCTTATAGCAATTCTTCCGTTATTGTAGACGGCTGCCTGGCCGACGTAGCCAGATATATTACCCAACGTATTATCTGTTCTAAAGATAATGGAATAATTACTTGTGCCACTTGGGCCTGAATCTATAACTACTACTCCATTACCGGAGTTACTGCCGAAATGTCCACTTTCCGACCAAATAGTATTCTCAACCGAAAGCACGCCTGTTGTATTTGCTCCATCTCCCGGTCCTGTTGTTCCGATTCCGACATTGCCGCTATTATCAACTACCAATCTGTCGCTTCCGGCCGTTCCTAACGCAACTAGTCCGTTATAGCTGGTAGTTGAGCCGATGTATACATAAGCTTTGCTGCCGTCTGTAAACGAACTATCGACTCCATATTGAATTCTAAAACCTGTGCCCGACCAGTCTGCTGTTGTGTCATGTTTATATCCTGCAATTTGCAATCTTTCTATATTTGATGTAATTTGCGTATCGAATTCAGCAGGATAAGAATAAGCTCCTGCAGTTCCTGATCCATTGCCGGTGCCGTACAAAAGAAGAGCAGTGGAGCCATTAGTGCGGCTTGTACCATTTGCAATATCTAAACTTGCTTGTGGTGTTGTCGTCCCAATTCCGACATTGCCGCCAGCCTCCTGTAAAAGCGTTTTGCTTCCCGTACTGTTTGCATTTATATGTACAGAGTACGATCCGCTAGATGAGTCTGTATCAATCCATACACTATTATTACTGCCTCCGTTACTACCGGTAATGTGTAGATTGCCATCGTTATATATTGCCGCAGTTCCTGCAGTTGTGCCAGTCTTAGTAAGATTAATTTTAGCCTGAGTTCCGTTGGATATTTCTAACGGTGCTCCTGGACTTGTTGTTCCGATTCCGACAGAACCGGCGGTTAAAAGTGAATAGCCGGTGGTGTTTAAATCCATATAATAAGCAGTGTTGTCCAAATCTTTCCAAACTCTGCCGTAAACATCGCCGCTATTATCGACTTTGAATTCAGTTGTCCCCGAAGCAGAGGCAGCAATTAAGTCACCGGAGCCGGAGTTGTTAATTGTTACTCCGGCAAAAGAAGTATTTCCCGAAAAATTGGCAAACGCTTTTGTTCCCGAATTACCGCTGACATCAAGCGTTGCGCCGGGACTGGTTGTGCCGATGCCCACATAACCGGTATTGTCCCGTATTGTCATCGCTGTTCCCCAAGTGTTAGCTCCGGATTTGTAGCCAAAGTTTAAAGTGCCGTTGCCCGGTTCAATGGTAGAGCTGGTAGTTCCTCCCAGAACTAGTGTTGCCGACAAGGATGCGCTGCCGGTGGGAGCTCCCATGTTCAAGGCAGTGGCAGCACCGGCAAAATTCACAGTGAGAGCAGTGGTGTTAACCAGAGCCAGGGTGGTAGCATTGGTATTGATGGTCGGAGCATTAAGATTGATGATTCCGTTAGAGCCATTGTAGGGGGAAAGTGTAATGTTGCCGGTGGTATTTCCGCCAATAGTTAGAGTCTGATCGCTGGTAGTTTGTAAAGAGCTGGTTCCCAGCGCACCGATAGTTAAATTTCCCGAAATGGAAGCATTCCCTCCGTAACCATTATTGGGCATCACGACAAACTGTCCACTGAAAGAAGCTTGGGTTTGACTACCCATGAGTCCGGTGAAAGCAAAAGCGGCCGAAGAGGTAGATGCAGAACCAATCAGTAAATCATAACTTGTTGTATTTGGCGAGATGGCATTTCCGGCCAATTGCCAATAGTTGCTGGCCGCGGTAGAGCAGGAAGACCAGGTTGGAGATGAAGCTCCGGAGATTAAGCAAAGGCCAGTAGAGGCAGTTGTGGCTTGAGTAATAACGCCTGTTGTCTGGGTGCCATACAGTATTCCGTTTTGTCCAGTGTAAGCGGCTGACGTTAAGGCGCCGGTGTTGGAAACCGTAAACCTGGTCCAGCCGCTGGCAGAAGCGGTGAATAAATCGCCAACGCCGTTGTTATTGACGACCAAGGCAGCAAAGGAAGTCTGTCCCGATACAGAAGCCACCGCTGTGGTGCCGGAATTTCCCCGCACATCAAGAGCCGTCAAAGGAGAAATGATGCCGATGCCAACGTTTCCGCTGGTGTTCCAAATGCCGCTGGGGAAGTTGGTGCTGGCGGTAAAAGTCTGCGCGCCGCTCCAGGAATTGGCATGGGATAAGTTAAGCGAAGCGACAACTGCTCCGGTAGTCGGGGAGATAGTTAAAGTTCCGTCGGAATTACTGACCGACGATGCTCCGAAACTACCGAGATTGGCTGAATCAAGCAATTGTGTATTTCCCCAATACAGGTTTCCGCTGGGTCCACCACCTTGAGCTACTGTATTTAAAACATTGTTGCTATTGATGGTGGAACCGAGTTGTATGCCGCCACCAGATTCGTTGCTGCCGCTGGTGTAGGGCATTACTATTAAATTGCCGGCGATGGTAGCTGTCGGTGTTCCACTATTCAGGTTCAAGATTGCAAATTTAGCCGACGCGGTGGATTGCCCGCCGAGTAAAAAGTCAGCGGTGGAGTTGATGGGCGTGATATACCCACCGTTGGAAGCTCCATAACCATTAACTAAACTCCAGTAGTTGTTTGAAACTGCTGAACACGAAGCCCAGGTGGGAGCAGAAGCGCCGCCAACCAAACATTGACTAGAGGTACCGGCAGCTGTTTGGGCAAGAGCGCCTGCGTTAGCGTAAATTACTCCACCACTGTTGCTGAAAGCGGAGAAAATGATGGTTCCGGAAGAAGATAAGCCGGTTAAGCCGGAAGCAGCGCCGGCATTAGTAACTACCAGAGTCGGTGAGCTGATTAAATCGGTAGCGAATGTCCCGCTGATAGACAGGGCGTTAGTAACAGTTCCGCTACTTTGGGTTAAATTCAAAAGATTGGTGACGGTCCCGGCGCCGGTCTGTTGGATTAAAGTATTGTTGGTTAAAGTGCCGGTTGGATTATTAGTAGTAAAGGTTGCTACCGTTGCGGCAGAGCTAGTCGCAGCTAAAGTGTCATTGGTAGTGGCAGGTGAAAGATTGCCGGCGGTCCTTTGCCAGTAATTGCTGGCTGCGGTAGAGCAGGAAGCCCAGGCGGGAGCAGTAGCGCCGCCGACCAAACATTTACTCGATGATGTCTCGGCCGCTGTTTGGTAAAGCACTCCTGAGCTAGCGTAAATTACTCCATCACTGTTGCTGAAACCAGAGAAAGTGATAGTTCCGGAAGCTGTCAAGTCGGTTAAGCCGGAGACAGCTCCAGCTGAGGTCACTTTCCAGCTAGTGGTGTTAACCGCCGCTGTTCCCGAACCGCCGCCGATAGTGACTTGTCCGGTGGTGGTGCCGGTGCCAATGCCAGTTGTATTAGTGCCGGCAGTATCATTAAGTAACAGTGATGCTCCACTAACTGCCCCGCTGTTACTAATGTTAAAAACAGTCGAATCATTAATTAAGCTGGTAAACGTTCCGGAAAAAGTGATGCCGTTAGTCACTGCCCCGGCACTTTGGGTTAAATTCAAAAGATTGGTAACGGTCCCGCCACCGGTCTGTTGGATTAAAGTATTGTTAGTCAGTGTGCCGGTTGGGTTATTGCTGGTAAACGTTGCTACAGTTGCGGCCGAAGAAGTCGCAGCTAAAGTGTCATTGGTATTGACGGGTGAAAGATTGCCGGCGGTTCTTTGCCAGTAACCGCCAAAAGTTAGAGGAACTCCATTAAGGTAATAATTATTGGCGTAAATATTGTTCCATTGCAAAGAACTTGAACCAATATCTTGAGCATTTGTCGCTCCGGGTAAAACTGTGCCCGCGCTGGTAATTCTAAACCTGGTCCAACCCGAAGCAGAAGCGGTGAATAAATCGCCAACGCCGTTGTTGTTAGCGACTAATGCGGCAAAGGAAGTTTGACCGGAAACCGATGCAACAGCGGTAGTACTGGAATTTCCTCGAACATCCAGGGGCGCTAACGGAGAAGTGGTATTAACACCGACGTTGCCGCCCGGCATTAGCGCCAGATTATTGGTTCCGCCGGTGATGATTTGATTAGCTCCGCTGCCGCCGAAAGTGATGCCAGCCGCATTACCGGTTAAATTGATAGCAGCTGTGTTAGCGTAGGAGTTACTCAGCTGATTATTCATAGATAGAGTGGTGACTCCAGAGACGGCTCCGCCGGTCGTGACGTTAAAAGCGGAAGATGATAAAGCCAGTGTTCCGGAGCCGTTGCCGATGGTAGTATTGCCGGAAGTATTAGCTAAAGAAATATTACCGGTGGAAGCGGTCAGGTTGGAAGAGAATTTGCCGGCGCCGGCAACATCCAAGGCGACCGAAGGAGTAGTCGTCCCGATGCCGACATTGCCACCATAACCGTTGTCAGACATCACTATCAGCTGTCCCGAAAATGAAGCTTGAGTTTGGGTTCCCATTAAGCCGGTGAAAGCAAATTTGGCAGATGCAGTGCTGGAACTGCCAAGCAAAACGTCGTCACCGAGATTGGAAGGGGACAAAGCGCCGGATAATTCTTGCCAAAATTGCGCTCCGCCAGCGCTTCCACAAGTAATATTTCCACTACTGTCAGTTTTTAAAGTGCAACTATTGTAATAGGGAGCAATAATTTGTCCGGTATTAGCAATTCTAAACTTAGTTATTCCGGAGGCGGAAGCCGCCATTAAATCTCCGGCGCCATTTTGGTTAAGCACAAAAGCCGTGGCAGAGCTAGTAGCTAAAATGCCAAAGGTGTCATCAACTTCAACTGCGCCCGCGGCGCCGGCCAAATTGTTATTGTTTGTAGTATTAACGAGCGGTTTTTGTAAGTCAATCAATCCTGCGCCGTCGGGCGCGATGATGACGTTTCCGCCAGACCCATTAGTCGTGCCAAGCAAAAGCGGCGTCCCTAAGATTTGAAATTGTCCGCCGGTGGCCTGAAAAGTTGCGCCGACAAGTCCGCCAATGGTTAGAGTAGGCGAGCTGGCAGTTCCGTCAAGCGCTAAAACCGTGTTGGTATAGGCGGCTGGGTTGGAAGTGGTTGGAACCATTCCTTGCAAGGTTTCGGCGTTGGTGGCAAAAGCAACAGTTGCCAGTTGCTGTCGGGGCGTTAATTCCGGCGTCGTGCCAACGGTTACACCCAGCCAAAGCGCGTTGTTTTGCGTAAAAAGTGTGGATGGAATTGGGGAGTTGTTGCCTAAGATGGCATTAAAAATTCCATCCTGGTCGGGCGAAACAGTGTCGACTTCCTGCCAGGGGAAAATAGCGGTGCTGGCAGAGTCGGTGGCACTTGAGCTGGTATAAATGCCAAAACGGAGGTTGGTTGGTGTCGTAATTGGGTTGTCATTGTTATCCGTTAATCTTCCTTGAAAAGATAAAATTCTTAGCGGCGCAACCGGGCTAGCAGCCAAAGTTGGTGATTGATTACCTTTTTGAAAAAACACGTTATAAAAACCAAAGCTAATAGCGATTAAAAAGATAATCAAAACCGCAAAGTGTAAATAATGGACAATTGGATAGGAATGATATGTTTTATACCACTTTGGTCGGGAATATCTGGCAGTTATCCAAGCCTTTTTATACCACGGAAAAAATTTGGTAGAGATTTCCAGCGGGGCATAGAAAGATTTCGGTAAGTTTTTCACGGACGCTGGACGCTGGACGCTGGACGCTGGATTTAGAATTTGGAAGTTCGAAGTCAGATTTTTGAATTTTACGTTTTGCGTTTTGAGTTTAGCAAAAACCGGTTGGCCTTTGGTTTTCCAAAGCGCGTATTCAATTCGGTCTACCAGTTTTGCCAAATAGATAATTAGACCACTGTCTAAGGCAAAAATGAATGCATTTGATATCTTCTGAGCTATTCTAAAAGGAGGGAAAGCTGAGTACTTCCTTTCGGCTGGCTGTTGGTTGATAGGTTGTTCAATTGCCTCATTGCTCAATTGATTGGAAATTGGAAATTGGAAATTGGAAATTGATGGCTGCAGACTGACTAATCCTTTAGCTTGTACCCAGGCAAGATATTTGCGAAGCGAAGATAGCTTGCGGTTAATCGTCGCCGGCGAAAAATCTCCCTGCTCCAGCAGTCTTTGTTTATATTCTTCAATCAGTTTCGAATCAATATCCCCCAAAACATTATTTGATTCAGTTACTGCCTGTACCCAAGTAATGAATTGTTTAATATCAATTAAATAATTTTTGATTGTCAAATGCGAAGCGTTGCTAACATAGAGAAAATCTTTAAAATCTTTAATGTGCCACGGATCATGCTGTGCTTCTAGTTTTAAATTCTTAATTTCAAATGGATTTAAGGAAATTTTGCTTTCAATCAGCAAGAACTTAAAAAACTTGCGAAGCGATGAAAAATGTCGTTCTAGTGAACTAGGGGAAAACGCTTGAGAACAACTGGCTCGATAATCGTTTAAAGTTAAGCTGGAGATTTCTTTCGGATTAAAGCTTTTGGTAAAAGTGTTTTCATACCAGTGGATGAAATGGTTGATATCCGATAAATAATTTTTAACCGTAACCTTACTAGATTTATCTTCCTGTGAAAATAAATAGGTTTTGAATAAATTTAATAAATCCATTTTGATTACCGAGCCACTTTCTCGGTGGACAGCTGTTTAGCTTCAAGATTATACGGATTATACTGTTTATATGGCTTTAAAAGAAAAAAACTTAACATACTATTAGAATAAAGAATTTTGAAAATTGCTGTCAAGGCCCTAGAGTATTTTTATATGATGCGGTAAGTAGTATTTTATATCATTGTAGATTTTCTGGGAAAATTGTGAAAAATCTGACTAATTATTTTGTTTTAACGCACAAAAGGTTTTAAATTTTGCCTAAATTAAGCTATCATTAAACATCAATATATATCAGAAGGCCTATATTTGTTAGTGATGCGTTAAGGTATGGTAGTCAGTTCTCTGCAGCAAAAACACATTAAGGAAATATATTTTCTTAACAAGAATTGCTAAACAATAGAATTATTTAGTCGTTTTTTAGCAGTTAGAGGGTCGAAGTGATATCTAACAAAAAATGTATATTTGGATTGATATAACAACGTTTTGTTAGTTTTCAAGCAGTCTTCAATGCTTAAGCCATTTAGATTTGATAGTAAAATAGTTTTTCGCTTGCAATATATGCTAGATTTTGAGCATAATATCAGTAATGAAGAGATTACTACTGATTGTTTTAATTTCAATTGCATTTTTTATCATTCCAAGCTCTCAGTCTTTGGCGCAGGTGTCTTCAATTCCACCAGGATCTTTACATACTGCAGTGCAGGCTTCGGTGGGGCAATTCTATTTAAATTTGTCCGGCTATATTTCGCCTTTCGCTTCGGTTGTTTTAACTTCAAATGGAGTTTTTATGATTGGAACAACCGCGGACGCCCAGGGCGACTTTACAATTAACCAAGTTTTAATCAAACAGGGTTTCTCCGGCTTTTGCCTAGATGCGATAGATTTTAAAAGAATAGGCGAATCTTATACGTGTTTTACGATTCCGCCTGCAACCGCTTCCGTCACTATGAAAGACATTTTTCTTCCGCCGACTTTAGGATTGTCCAGAACAACCGTTAATGAAGGCGGCAGCGCCACGGCTTTTGGTTACACTATGCCCAAAGCCGAAGTCACTTTGCACGTCAATGGGGAATTGCTTACCACTTATGCCGACTCGACTGGCTATTATGAGTTTGCTTTAAAAAATCTGAAAGCCGGCAACTACAGTTTGTACGCCACGGCAGAATATAAACAAAAACAGTCTTTAAGCCCGACAAAAAAATTACAACTGACATCTATTTCTAAGCCAAAGCAAGTGACGAATTTGGTGAATAATTGGTGGGAGCAGCTGCTGCGTTTTCTAAAGAACTGGCTTTGGAATCCACTTTGGCTTGTCATACCAATCGTTATCCTGATTATTATACTGATCAGAAAATTGTGGGGAAGGCGATTCGTCAATCCTCTTAAGAAGCGTCCGTTGCACCACAGTTGGTGGATGGGATACTAGTCAAAGTCGAAACTCCAGAGGCTATTTCACTTGTTCGGTTGGAGTAGCTACAGGTTCAACTTCGGCTTCTTGAGGTTTTTTAGAGTCGTCTTTTTTCCTTTTCTTAAGATATAATGCGCCGAGAATCAAAGCGACTATCGCAAGCACAATTACCAGCGTTATTCTCCACGGGAAAACCCAGAAAGAAACGGTCGCCATCAGCGGAAGATTATTATTAGTGCCGTAACTGGCTAAGAGTACCGCTTTATACGGTCCAATCATCAGACTCTGTCCAAAAGTATTGCTAAAATCTCTGGCTGCTTCCGGAAAAATGTTATGGGTCGGCAAGTTTTGGGTCTGATTAAAGAATAAACCGGTGACAGTAATAGTGCCTTGCGGCGTGATGTGTAAATCGCCGAGATTTTTAAGTTGGGTCAAAACATTGACCGGGCCATATTCCTGGAAAGGGTTGGCGAAAAACTTGCTGACCAATGCTTGCTCGTGAATCGGACCGTTGATGGTGATGTAAAAAAGAGAGCCAAGCTGTGAGTTAATGGTGCTGCCGGAACCGCTGACGGTTTTGTCCACGACCGGCGAATAAACAAGCGCGGCGTAATGTCCGCCCGGTCTGGCATTTTGAGGTACTTGGATATAATAGTTTATGGTTTGTGAATCTCCGGGTTTTAAAGTAAAAGTATCGGGAGTAGCTCCGATCCAAGCCGCGGCGGAATATTTATCATTCAACGTTCCCGGTGGCAAAAACTCAGGAGTGCCAATGGTATCAGTAACGATAAAATCCTGGACGCCTAATTTAAAAGTTAGAGTCGTATCGCTTCTGTTGGTAACTTTAGTGATGCCTTCTGCCTGGCCGCCAGCGTCAAGTTTTTGAGCGATGGTCGGGTAAGAAATGGTGACGGTTCTGGTTGTTTCTTGGGCGAGCGCCGGCTGTGCAGTATTTAGTATTAAGTAGCCAATAGTAAGTATAACGACCATGAATAAGCCGAAAATTTTTCTATACTTAATACTTAATACTTTATTCATAATACTAGAATGACGGCGTCGCCGTATAGGTTAAAGTTGTTGTATAGACACCGGAAGCCGTTGTTCCAGCAACGGTTGCGCCATATCTAACCAAAGTAACTCCATGAGTCGCTGTAGTTCCGTTTGAAGGGCCGCCGGTATAGCTAGCAAGTGTCATTGCGTAGGCGTTTCCTGCGCTATTCCATGGGTTAGCAAATAAAGCTCCTGAAGCAACCGTCTGCCCGGTTCCTCCCCAGTTGGGACTGGAAGTTGGAACATCAACTCCGCAAGGGCTAATGCCGAAAGCCGGAGTGGCGGCGGTCATGGCTGCTGGAGCGGGAAGAAGATTGGTGGTTAAACCTGAGCCGCCGTTGGCGTCGGGAAGATATAAGCCGGACGCGGGGCTAATCAAACGTCCGGAAGAAGAAGCAGTAACGGTATAACCAAAAGCTTCGTTGGTAGTAACAGTTAGAGTTTGCGCGGCGCGGTTAATTTGCGCATTATTTAAAATTCCAAGATTAACGGTTGTAGCAGTGGAATCAATGCCGGTGTTGGAAGCTTCCGAACCACACTGACTAACCGTAGTGTTGTAATTGGTCGTATTAGCTAATCCGGTGATGGCAAAAGTTAAGGTCGGTTCGACTTGCGCTTGGACTTGAACCGATTCAATTGTTCCGACGATTACTCTGGCGGAATCAAGAGTAACGCTATTTGTATCGGTGGTTTGAACAGTAATTTTCCAGACGTCATTTGTCGCTCCGGCAGTGCAGGTTGAGCCGGAGCATTGGGTGGAAGAAACGGTAGGATTAATCAATAGCGGAGACGGGGTAGTACATATTCCGCTTGAGCTGACGCCACTTTGACAGCCAACCGAGATATAAACAGTGCCGCTAACGGCTCCAGTAGTAGTTAGAGTAATGGTATTACCCGAAACGCTTTGACTGCTTCCGCCGCAGGCATTTGACGGATTACACTGAACATAAGTGCTCATATTGCCGCTCGTAAGACCGTTAAAAGAAAAACCGGTGGCCGAAGGAGAAGCGGTATTGGCGCTAGTAGTTGGAAAAGTAAGAATGATATGTCCTCCGCTCGGAACGGCGGCATTGGTATTAAATTTAATCAAGTGTGTGGCGGTAATATTAACAATGACAACGTCTCCGACGTGATGGGAATTTGCTGTTGCGGTGGTAAAATAAACCATTTTCTGACTAGGAATCGGAACGCCGGTTGCCGACATCGAGGCGACCGTTACTTTTTCCAACGTTTCTCCCGTATCGGCGGAAAGTATGGCAGAATCGGAAGCCAAAAAGATGTCTCCTTTGTCTCCGATTTCTGCTGCGGTGGAGCTTGAAGTAAGGTTTGCGCTTAAAGTAGCAGCAGCCGAAGGTCTTGAGGTAGTAATAGTGTCGGATGCTTGAGTGAGGGAAGAAGCGCTAGCCTTAGATGTGAAAAATGTTCCTGCAATTAAAAGAAAGAGGACGAGTATCGATGAATTTTTAGTTAATCTTTTTATCACGTTATACTACTATACAATTAAATATGAAGTATTTTTTGGGGTTTGTCAAGGTTTTTTAGAGTCTTTTGCGGTTTTCGCTTACCCTGACGGCGATAAAGATAATTAAGCCGATTACCAGAAAAATCGCGACTAAATATTCAAGCGGGAAGGCAAAAAACATAATTTGTCTGGTAAAAAGCGGACCGCTGTCGGATAGCGCTAAAGTCAAAATGGCGGTATAAGGTCCGATCAGGAATTTTTCCGGCCAAACTGCCGTTGTCGAATTGGTCTGAAGCGAATCGGGGATTTTGCGTACTGTATTAGACAAAATGTTCACCGGTAAAAGATTCACTTTCCCAATGGCTTGCCCAAACATATTTTTCAGCAAAATTGAGCCTTTGGGCGTAAGGTAATGGTCGCTGGTATTTCTGACGCTCACCGTAAACGGAACAGGACCTTTAGTGGTAAAAAACGGCGTGGAAAAATCTTCAATGTCACCTTTGGTTGGTCCGACCGGACCGATTGAAAGCAAAATGTTGCTGGCAATGCTGGTGGCTACTTGGGAAGAGGTGTTATTGCCAGAATTGCCGGCGTTGGATGAAAAGACTAATGCCAGGTAATAATCGCCTTTGGGTTCATTACTGGGAATTTGCACTTCCAGCGTCAAATTTTTCTTCTGCTGCGGGGAGAGAATGAAATCACCAACCGAATTATCCGCGTCCAAAACCTGAATTCTTTCCGGCAGATATGGGTCGGCATAGTCGGGGACATCCAAAAAAGTGATGTTGCCATTTTCCGCCGGGTCGGCGGTGAAAGGCTTGAGAGAAATGGTTAAAGGAACACTTGAATTGGTGAAATTTTGAATGAAAAAAGGAATTTTCACGTCGCTGGGCGGGTTGGCTTGAATTTGAAAAACCGGCGGGTAAATACCCAGGTCAACGGATTGAGCGTGCGCCGGCTCAGTATTTAGTATGAAGTAACAAGTAGTAAGTATGACAGCCGTGATTAGGCCAAAACTTTTCCCATACTTAATACTTAATACTTTATTCATGATACTTAAAAGGTTGGTGTCGCTATGTAATTGATAACATTTGTATACAATCCTGCCGCTTGGGAGCCGGAAATATTTAATTTGTAAGTGATTTGCGAAACTCTGTTTTTGCTAACATTGGTACCACTCATTACTGCCACTGCCGACGGGGAAGCAATAAACGGTTTGTAATAAGTGGAGTCGGAAAACTGACTGTCACAGTCGGTGCCGGTCTGATTATCACATCTATAACCAAAGCCGTAAGTTAAGGTGCTGGTCCAGGGGCCGGCAGAGGTTGGCGTGCACGACGGACCGGAGTCGCCGCAGGCAGTCGGCGGAATTTCAAAGCCCGAACTATTGACTCGCAAATTATGATTCTCGGAAGCTGTTACTTGGTAGCCAAAAGCGGAACCGTTGGAAATGGTTAAAGTGCTGGTTCTTAAAACCGGAGAAGTCGGACTGACAATACCAAAATCAATAAAGGTGTTAGTGATGCTAAAGCGGAAGGGGATAATGGAGGAAATATATTGGAAGCCGGCGCGCACTTTATAATTAGTGCCGGAGTAAAGTCCCGGACCGGTTTGCCCGGAAGTATAGCTCAATTTATATCCGGAGCCGGTCGGTTCGCCCGAGATGGAATTTAAATTGCCCATTTGAATAATGTAGCTGCTGTTGCTCATAGTTTGAGCGCTCGCCGGCTGCGCAGTAGTAAGTATTAAGTAGCAAGTAGTAAGTATAGCGAGGCCAATTTTTAATTTACAATTTTTAATTTTCATTGAATTTTCAATTTTAAATTTTTAAAACATTGGGATTTATTTAGAAATCAAGAATTAGAAATTAGAAATTGAAGAATCAATGCTTTGATTCTTCTCTCAAGTCTTCGGTTTCTTCCAAAATTTCGTTCAGTTTCTCCATATCTTCGTCTTTCAAACCGGCTTTTTCGTCTTTAATTACTTCTTCGATATCTTCGGAAATCGTGTCGGCGGCTTCTTTGGTCCGTTCTTCCAGGCCTTCAATTACTTCATCCTGCTGGTCGGTTTTGCGGTATTCTTTGCCAAAGAAAAAGGCGAGCGGAGAAATTAAAAGCAGCGAGCCAAGTTTTAATGAATTTACTAATAAATCGCCTTTGATGGCGTCGGGAACAAAAACTAAAATCACTCCCAGCACAAAAACAAAGGTGACCGCCGGTTCAAACACAAAAGCAATGCCGAAACCCAAGAAATACAACAAAAAGAATAAAACCGAATCAATTGAACCAGTCGAAAAGATCAGCAAAAGTATCACGGTGTTTAAAAAGAAAATGCCCCATGGGCCTTCGCCGCCCATCTGTAAAAAGCCTTTGCCTTTTTGCCTGGCCGAAAGCAAAATATACAAAACAATCAAGAGTCCGCTTAGGGGGACAGTGTAACTGGCGAATGGCGTTTCTTTCCAGACAAAAACAAAGACGAAAGACAAAACTAGAATTAGCGATTGTAAAAGAATCTTCATACTCTTATCGTAGGCAATTTAGCTTAAAACTGCAAGTCTATGTCTATTTAAGGGTTATTATTAATTTGTATTGGTGAAGGGAAAATGACTTTTAGAATGCTTGAAAAAAGATTGCCTGCTAAGCTTACTACGGAATTGTTAGCTTTAGCAATAACATCAAAAGCAAATTTGAAAAAATTTGTTTCCCGAGGCGTTATATTTGTAGGTATTGGTGTAGGAGTCTGTGGCAGGGGTATTGACGAATCATTTCCTAAAGAATCCTGAGGAGAGGAGTAATATGTTGGCGTAGGAATATGGAAAAGATTGTCAATCGTTGAAACAACAGATTGTTGGGCTTGTTGAATAGCGTTTTGCGTTGGAGTTGGAGTTGGAGTTGGAATTGGGGTAGGAGTTGGGGTTGTTGTGGGCATTGAATTTGCTGTGGGAATTGAAGTTTGAGCAGGAACAGGTGTTATTGTTGGCGTAACAGCTAAAGTTTGAGCAGGAGCAAGTGTTATTGTTGGCGTTGGTGTAGTTGTAGTCGTGAAGTTGGTAGTTGCTGTATTAGTTATTGGAGTTATTGTAGGTATAGGTACTGGTGTAGGTGTGGGTGTTGGCGTAGGATAATTGTTGGTCCAATAAGAGCGCCGGTTTCCTCCATAGGCAAGTAAAGTTTGTTGTGGTGCTTGCATAGTTGAGATTGGTTCCGCAGCATAATTTATTAAAGTTAAACTTGTACCAGCCAGAGCCATAGTGGAGATTGAAACAAGAAACGTAAAAAAGATAAAAACCTTAGCGAATCTTCCTTGAGCTTGGAATTCTTCCCAAAGAGCACGAAAATTACTCTGCTTTTTATAAGCTAAAACATCATGAACTTCAGCCATAATTTAAGATTACACATAGACGATTAGGAAGTCAAATAATTGTTATGCTATACTAGGCATAAGAGGAAAGTGCTGAGGTCGCTTGCGAAAATTTTCTCGCTTTCAGCTCATACTGTATCAGTAGATTTTTATTACCAAGGAATTCGGATGAAAGCAGCGAAAATTTTGTAATCTTCCCGCAATTTTAATTTATGAAAAGGTATTTTCCCAGCGAAATTGAGAAGAAGTGGCAAGAAAAATGGCAAAAAGACGGATTGTATAAATTCGACGAATCTGCCAAAACTCCAAAATATTATAATTTAGTCGAGCTTCCGTATCCTTCCGGCGATTTACACATGGGACACTGGTTTGCCTTTGCTCCGGCCGATGCACATGCCCGCTACAAAAGAATGAATGGTTTAAATGTTTTCTTTCCGAATGGCTTTGATGCTTTCGGGCTTCCGGCGGAGAACGCGGCCATCAAGCGGGGAGTGCATCCCAAAGACTGGACGCTTAAAAATGTCGAGACAATGGAAAAACAATTCGCGACTATGGGTACAATGATTGACTGGTCGCACGAGGTCGTCACTTGTCTGCCGGAATATTACCGCTGGAACCAGTGGATTTTTCTAAAAATGTTTGAAAAAGGCGTGGCATATCGTGGAAAAGCACTATCAAACTGGTGCCCAACGGATCAAACTGTGCTGGCCAATGAGCATATCGAAAACGGCAAATGCTGGCGTTGTGGCACGGAAGTTATTCAAAAAGAAATAGAGCAGTGGTTTTTGGCCATTACCAAATACGCCGATAAGCTAATTTGGCCCACCTCCGCTGAAGCTTCGGTGGGCAAGCCGGAAGTTGAATGGCCCGCCAGCAATACTTCGCAAAGCGATGCGGGCTGGCCAAAACAGGTGCGGGAAGGACAAAACAACTGGATCGGCAGAAGCGAAGGAATGCTACTTCAATTTCCAATTTCCAATTTCCAATTTCCAATAAAAAGTAGTCAGAGGCCAGAAGTTAGTAGTCAGAAGTCATCTATTGAGGTTTTTACGACCAGGCCGGAGACTACCGACGGGGCCACTTTTATGGTGGTGGCGCCGGAACATCCGTTTGCGCAAAACATCAAAACCAAAGCAGTTCAGGATTATATCAAGCAAGCGCAAAAGAAAACCGAGATGGAGCGCAAAGAAGACCGGACCAAATCGGGAGTGTTCTCGGGCAAATATGTTAAGAATCCGCTGACCGGCAAAGAGATTCCGGTTTGGATTGCCGATTATGTACTGGCGGGTTACGGAACGGGCGCGATTATGGCGGTGCCGTTTGCCGACGAGCGAGACAGAGAATTTGCCGAAAAGTTCAAGTTGCCAATTATTGAAACTTCATTTAAAGCCAAACCCGAGGGCAAAAAGATGGTTAACTATCATTTGCGCGACTGGTCGGTTTCGCGTCAGCGTTATTGGGGAACGCCCGTGCCGATCATTCACTGTGAAAAATGCGGTTTAGTGCCTGTTCCTTTAGAAAAATTACCAGTGGAATTGCCGTATAACGTTGATTGGACACCCAAAGGCAAGCCGCCGCTGGCAACCGATGAGCAGTGGCTTAATGTCAGTTGTCCAAAATGCGGCGGTAAAGCTAAAAGAGACGCAGAAACGCTGGATACTTTTTTTGACAGCGCCTGGTATTACTACCGCTATTGCTCCCCAGATTTCAAAAATGGTCCGTTCAATCAAGAAAAAGTTAGCCAGCTAATGCCGATTGACGTTTATTTTGGCGGAGCGGAGCATACTTTGGGCCACACTTTATACGCCCGGTTTTTCACGAAGTTCTTCAAAGATTTGGGTCTAGTTCAATTTAGCGAATTTGCTCAGAAACGCGTGCAGCACGGAGTAATTTTGGGTCCGGACGGTAACCGCATGAGTAAAAGCAAGGGAAACGTGGTTAATCCCGATGACGTAGTCAAGGAATACGGTGCCGACGCGGTCAGATTATACCTTTGTTTTATGATGCCTTATGAAGCCACCTCTCCGTGGTCAACTAGTGCAATTTCGGGAATTTACCGGTTCTTAAAAAGAATTTGGGAGCTTTCCGAAAAAGTTTCAGAAACGAAATTAACTCAGTCAGATTCGGTGCGGATGCACAAAACCATTAAAAAAGTAGGGGATGATTTAAATAATTTCCAGTTTAATACGGCGGTGGCAGCTTTAATGACCTGGTTAAATTATTTAAGCGCTAAAGAAAAGGTTGATAAAGAAGAATATGCCACGCTTTTGAGATTGCTGGCGCCGTTTGCGCCGCACATTACGGAAGAATTATGGCACTTAATAAATACAAGTGCTAACTCGATTCATTTAGAGAATTGGCCGTTATATCAAGAAAAATACTTAGTTGAAGAAATGGTGTCAGTCGTGGTGCAGGTCAATGGAAAGCTCCGCGATACGCTCACAATTCAAAATACGAAAATTAAAGAACAAAAAGAAATTGAAGAAGCCGTAAAACATAGTCTAAAGGTATCAAAATATCTCGAAAACCAGTCAATTAAGAAAGTAATTTACGTCGAAGGAAAACTGATTAATTTTGTAGTTGGATAGTCAATTAGGATTGCTTAGGTCGCTTATGAAAATTTTCTTACTTTCAGCTCATTCGGTTTTAGTTAGAACCTGGAATTAGGAAATTCGAGTGAAAGCAGCGAAAATTTTGTAATCTCCCCGCAATCTGATAATATTAAAGAAGGTATGGATTTTGAAGCCATTTTTGCCCAATGGTTGCCCCTTCTTAAGAAATACTGGCTGCCGCTAGCGCTAGCTTTTGCCGGATTATTAGCAATTAAAAAGTTAAGCGCTCAATATCTTTTTGCCGGCGATCGGCACGAGCGATTATTTTCTCAATCAAATCAATCCGGACATCGCTATTATCTAGGTCGGCGCCCATAACCGTTATGGACATCCAGCGACTCAAGCGCTCGATTTTTTCAAGTCCCACAATATCAAATACTTTAGGACCGACCAAGACGGAACGGTTGAGGTAGCTTTGGATGGGAAAAGTTTTAGCGTCAATTAGTTCACGGTTTGGGAGAGGGGAGTTGAATTCATTTGTGGAAAGTGCGAGTGGATGATAGTTGGCGTGCCTTCGGCAACCGGCAAAGTGAAATAAATCGTTGTGCCTTTATTCAGTCCTTCGGATTCAACTCCAACCATTCCGCCGTGTGCTTCTACGATACCTTTTGTAATATATAATCCTAGTCCCGTGCCTTTTTTGGCGAGCTGGTGAGGCGTGGTTCTAATTTGGTAATACTTGGAGAATAAATCTGCCTGTTCATCTTCCGGAATGCCGATGCCGTTGTCGGTTACCGCCACTTTCAACCCCTCGTCAGTATTTTTGACCGAAACCACAATTTTTCCATTCACCGGCGTAAATTTAAGACTGTTAGAAATCAAATTGTTCAACGCTTGGGTAATGCGTAGGGGATCAATATCAATTTTGGGCAGCGGCGAGTTAATTTGAGTCAATAAATAAATCTGTTTTTTGCGCGCTTCAGGCAAAAACGGCTCGACCGCGTCTGTCACAACCTTTCCAATGTCGGAAGTCGTTTTGTTAATGCTAAATTTGCCGGTTTCGATTTTGGCGGCGTCTAAAACCTGGCCGATTTGCCCCAATAAATTCTTGGATTGCTGGTCAATGATATTTAGGAACCTTTTTTCTTCATCTTTTTCCAATTTTCCGGCTTCATCCAAGAGCTCCACCATCAACTCGGCGGAATCTTTAATGGCGGTTAGCGGTGCGCGTAGTTCGTGCACCATCATATTGGTAAAATCTTCCTTAATGGCCGCCACGCTTTTTTCAACCGTAATGTCGTGTAAAAGAATCGAGGCGCCGAGCGGTTTATTCAACTCATTTTGGTTAGCACTTATTACCGGCGTAATAAATATCTGGAAAATTTTGTCATTAATGGTAACTTCTTTGTCTTCAACCAGCGTGTTTCTTGTCAAAGCGTCGCTAATTTTATCCAAAAGATTATACTGTGTGCCGAGTGAAACCAGCAAGTCGGTAAAGACCGGATTGGCGGTTTTTAAGCCCAAAAAAGTTTTGGCGGCGTCGTTAATCACCAACAAGTTTTGGTTTGCGTCAACCATAAAAACACCGTCGACGAGACTGGAAATCATTGACAGCAGTTTGCCTTTTTCGATTTCCAGCACGTTTTTAAGTTTCAAAAGTGCGTTACTAGCCTGGTCGACAATTTGATAGAGGATGGTGACTTCGTCTTCTTTGTAAAAATGTTTTTCTTTGGACGAAACGTTAATCAAGCCGACAAAATCGTTGCCGATAACTAGCGGAATGTTAAAAAACGAAGCGACCGGAGCATTTTTAGTTTCGTCTAGCGGTATGCCTTGCACTTTTTGCTCAATTTCCCCGGGCAAATTGCCGATTAAAGTGCTTAGAGATGCCAGCATGGTTTTTTTAACCTCTGCCAAAAAATTGGTGCTGACAGTTTCTTCGACATTAATTTTTAACACCAATTTGCTCTCTTTTATTAAAATGCTGGCGACAGTTGAGTAGGGAAAGAGGTGTTTTAAACTGCCGGTGATGACATCAACGATTTCCTCAATGTCCAGCGAATAGCCGATTTTGTCCTGAATTTGTTTTAAAATCGAAATTTGGTAAAGCCTTTGTCTTTCCAGACTTTCTCTGGCTTGAATTTCGCGGTTTTGCTTTTTTTGTTTGAAAATCAATACAACCAGGACGACGGCCATAACCACAGTAATTGTCACTCCGGTGTAGTTAAAAAGAGTGAGGCTCATAGGCAGTTTGGAAAATTATTTCGTTAGCGATTCAAGTTTGTCGCCGGTCCGTTTGCTTCCGATAACAATAATGTAGGTGCCGATGACAAACAAAATCAGTTTAATAAACAGAATAATGGTAATAAATTGTCCTAAGCCGGTAAAACCTTCGATTTGCAGGTAATTTTGGACGGCGTCAACCAAAATTCCTAAGGCGATAAACAAAACGCCGAAAGAAATGGCTTTAAAACCGCTGGCCAAAATGCCGGTGCCGAATTTACGGGTAACCCGCAGCATAATCACTGCCGCCACCAGTGCTGCCATAGTAGAAATAAAAGCTCCCGCTTCAACGGCAATGGCTAAAAGTTTGGTTGTGTCAATCATTTAGGTTGTTCCTTCCGCTGTCGGCGCTGGTGGCGCCGCCGCTTTTAATGTGTCAGTTGCTCCGTCTGGATAAATCGACAGCAATGGTTCCATGGTCTTTTTAACAATCAAGCCTGAAAGTTGGACAAACTGGTCGATTAAACCCTGAATTAATTCCTGCGGTTGGCCGTCGATGTTTACGACGGTTCCGTCGTCGGCAACCGTCAGCCCTTTCACATTTCTGGCTTTGGCCAAAGCAATGCTTGGGCCCAAAATAACCATTTGTTTTTGGATAACTTCGCTTAACAGCTTTTTGTAATCGGTGTTTGGTTGCATATTAAACTTTTAGAACTTCTTTTATTTTAGCGATGACGTCTTTTGGCTCAACTTGATATTTAAAAACATAATCGACCGCGCCTTCATTCAAGGCGACTTTGACCAATTCCTCCTGGCTAAAATTGGAGAGGAAAATGACCGGAATGACTTTGGTTTGGTCGTCGGCCTTAAGAGTTTTTAAAACATCGTTGCCGGAAAGGTCGGGGAGCACTTGGTCGAGTAAAATTAAATCCGGTTTTTCGCTTTTGGCTTTAGCTAAACCGTCTTCGCCAGTGCCACTAGCAACAGTTTGAAACCCTTCTTTACTTAGCGCGGCTTCAAAGATGTGAACGAAATCCAAGTCATCGTCAATTAAGAGAACTTTCATATCTATATTAAACGTAACAGCAATTTCCAAAAATTGCAAGAGGATTATTTCGTCAAGTCGAGGTCGAACCAAACCGGAGAATGGTCGGAATATTTAATCCTTTTGCCGATTTTAACGTTTTCAACATGACAGCCGTTGTAAAAAACATAATCAATCTGCTGGGGAATAAAAAAATACTTGTGAGTGTGTGCTCTGTAGGCATTTACGAGGTCGTTTTTAGCCATAAACTCAATCAGCTTTTTCTGTCTGATGCGGGAAGTGTAATTAAAATCTCCCAAAATTACGGTTGAAAACGGCGAGTGGTCGTCTAAAGCCTCGACTTTTTTAATAATTTTGGCAATCTGGTTGATGCGGCGCGAATTGGGCGCGTAACAGACAAGCTGGGAGTTGGCGATGACAATTTTTTGATACTGATAGCGAAAGACGGTAAGTAGTGAAGTTTTTTGTCCGTCAATTCTAAACCTTTTTTCCAAAAAATTGGCGCCGAGTTTAATAACATAACTATCCAGAAGCTGAATTTTGTTTTTTTTAAACACTGTTAGCTCTCCGTATTTTTGCTTTTTCAAAAGCGGTTTGGTTAAAAATGAAGAAGGCGCGAATCTGTAGTCAAAGCCGTGTTTTTTAAAGGTAGTTAAAAGCGAAGAATTCTCGTCAAAAGGAAACTCTTGTAGACAGACTAAGTCAAATCTGGCTGGATTTTTGAGTAGCCATTTTTCGATTAAATTTAATTTTTTCCCAAAATGAATATTATAAGCGAGTACAGATAACATATAAATTCAGCAGTGGCGGCAGTCCAAAAGCTTAGGTAATATATTAGGCCAAAGCGGGGCTGAATGCAAGTCCAGCAAATTTGTTCAATTGGATGTGCTAAAATGAAAGTGAAATGGAAGAGCCGAAAGCAAAAATTTACTCACTATTAAAGAAGATAAGCACAGATTTAGTTCCCCTAGTGTCCTCATTTAAGATTGAGCAACCTAAAGAAAAATCACATGGTGATTTTGCGTCAAATATAGCTCTAGTCATTTACAGAAGTCTTTCGAAATCAGAGGGTAAATTTAAGGGTACTTATGACCTCGCAGGGTATCTAGTAAGGAAAATTAACGATTTACCGTTTAACGAGAGATCAATGTTTGAAAAAATTGAAGCCGTACATCCAGGTTTCATTAACTTTTATTTATCTAAAGAATATTTACTTTCTCAGCTAAAAAAAGTTTTGGAGCAAAAAGATCAATTTGGTTCTAAACTTTGCGATCCGAACAAAAAAGTTATTGTTGAATATTCCTCGCCAAATATAGCTAAACCTTTCACCGTTGGCCATCTTAGGTCAACAATTATCGGAGATGCAATTGCGAATCTACTCGCGGCAAATGGGTGGAAAGTTTTCCGTGATAATCACCTTGGAGATTGGGGCACACAATTTGGAAAGCAGATTTATGCGATTAAAACTTGGGGGAATGAAGAAGAAATTGAGAAATCGGAAAATCCCGTAAAAGAATTGGTTGATTTGTATGTAAGGTTTCATGAGGAGGCAGAAAAAAATCCAGAACTGGAAGATAAAGCCAGAGAATGGTTCAAAAAACTGGAAGATGGAGATCCGGAAGCGAGAAGACTGTGGAAGAAATGCGTAGACTGGTCATTAAAAGAATTCACAAAAATTTATCAAGAGCTTAACATTAAATTTACCGAGAATAATGGTTTGGGTTATGGTGAAGCGTATTTTGAAAATAGACTAAAAGATGTTGTCGAAGAGCTTGAAAGCAAAAAGCTGCTCAAAGAAAGCCAAGGGGCAAAATTAATCTTTTTCCCAGAAGACAGATTCCCTCCGCTGATGATTATTAAAAAAGACGGCGCCACTTTGTATGCGACCAGGGATTTGGCGACGGATAAGTTCAGGCGTGAGAAATACGGGGAAGACATAGTTATAATTAATGAAGTTGGGGCTGAGCAGACCTTGTATTTTAAACAGCTTTTCGAAGCCGAAAAAATGCTGGGGTGGTTTAAAGAAGGGCAGAGAATCCATAAAAGACACGGTCACTACCGATTTAAAGACGAAAAAATGTCCACCAGAAAAGGCAATACGATTTGGCTGGAAGACGTGTTAAAAATGGCAATTGAAAAAGCCGGTAATATTGCAATGAGAGTCGGAATTGATGAGGAAAATAAAATTAAAGCAACTCATATTGTCGGGGGACAAAGTAAACGGGAAGATATTACGCAGAAAGTTGCCATTGGAGCACTTAAGTGGAATGATTTAAAAAGAGATTCGGAGCAAGATATTGTGTTTGATTGGGATGATGTTTTGAATATGCAGGGCAATTCGGGTCCATATATGCAATATGCCTATGTCAGGGTGCAAAGCGTTTGGCAGAAATCCGGCAAACAAATTAATTTCAAGGACATACCAGATTTAAATTCCGAAGAGCTGTCTTTGCTCCGCGAGATAAGCATGTTTGAAGCAATAGTCGAAAATTCTGTAGCAACTTTTTCTCCCAACGTTGTCTGCGAGTATTTATTTGATTTGGCTCAAAAATTCAATCTTTTTTATCAAAAACATAAAATTATAGGGAGCGACCGGGAAAATTTCCGTTTGGCTTTAACTCTTGGAACAGGGCAAATTATTAAAAATGGGCTTAGTCTTCTCGGTGTCACCGTCCCGGAACATATGTAAAAATAAGGCTTGACTTCTGGTAAAAAAGTTATAAAATCAATTCCAATATGCCAAAGCAAATACACGAATTACCATCATCTGTTCCACGACCCGTAGGACAGCCAGAAGATCCATGGGCAGTTCTTGATGAGGTTCCGGGACTTGCCACAGTGATGCAGGAAAGGGGAATAAAACCGTTGGCAGAATCAGCAGGAACACTAACAGGCGAGCGATGGAAAGCTTGGGTTAAAGCTCATCCTGGAGAATTTTCAGCTAGCGTTCCTCATGCAGAGCCTGAATAATTGGAAGGCTTCTAAAATCTTACAGAACTTGCTATAATGATGTCGATGAAATATACGCGAAAAGTCCTCCAGAATGGTTTAAGAGTCATCACGATTCCCATGCCTTCGTTTGAAAGCGCCACTGCCATGGTAATGGTTGGAGCCGGCAGCCGCTACGAAAACAGGCAGAACAACGGCATCTCCCACTTTTTAGAGCATATGGCGTTTAAGGGAACCGCCAAACGACCAACCGCCCAGGATATTGCAATATTGATAGACGGAGTAGGTGGTGAATTTAATGCTTTTACAGAAAGAGAGTTTACTGGTTATCATATCAAATCTCCCGTAACTCATTTGGAATTATCTCTAGATGTGCTTTCGGACATGCTACAGAATTCCAAGCTGGATAAGATCGAAATTGAAAAAGAAAAAGGAGTTATTATTCAAGAACTAAATCTTTATGAAGATACCCCTTCAAGGAAAATACTTGATCTTTATCCCGAGCTTTTATATGGGGATACTCCAATGGGATGGGATATTGGAGGGAGAAAAGAAGTCATAAAAAACATTACCAGGCAGGATTTTGTTGATTATATAGGTAGTTTATACAGCGCAGATAATATAACTGTCGTCGTAGCGGGTGGAATTGACACGGAAAGAGTAGAAGAACTAATTGAAAAGTATTTCGGGAAAATGAAATCTTTCGATACGTTAAGATATAAAAAACTAGTTGAGAACCAGATCAAACCAGCTCTTAATATAAAACAGAAAGATACAGAACAAGTACATTTGGCAGTCGGTTTTAGAACAGTTTCAATAGTTGACGAAGAAAAACACATTTTTCAAGTTTTGGCTTCTATCCTGGGGGGAGGGATGAGTTCGAGGCTATTTTCAGAAGTTCGCGAAAAAAGAGGGTTAGCCTATTACGTAGGTACAACATCTGAAAACTACCAAGATGCCGGTACTTTATATTCAATAGCGGGACTTGATAGAGAAAAAGTTGAGGATGGAATAAAAGTGATAATGGAAGAATACTCTAAATTCTCCAAAGGTAAAGCTAATCTAACAGAAAAAGAACTTAACAAAGCCAAAGAGTTTTTAAAAGGACATATAGTTTTAGGGCTTGAAAATAGTCATGCTGTTGCTTGGTTTTATGGACTGGCCGAGATTTTGGAAAAGAAAATTGAAACGCCGGAAGAATTGATGGCCAAAATCGACAAAGTGACTATGGAAGAGGTTGAAGCGGCCGCCAAAAAGTATTTTAAGCAAAGCCAATTGAATCTGGCGATTATCGGTAATTTTCCTGATAGACAACGCTTTGAAAAGTTGCTAAAATTTTAACTATGGAACAGACATGCGTAATGGTTAAGCCCGACGGAGTCAAAAGAGGCTTGGTTGGGAAAATAATCAGCCGCTTCGAGCGGATGGGGTTAAAAATTGTCGCCATGAAAATGGTTTTGGCCAAGGACGAAGTACTTCTCAAACACTACAATGCCGACGACCCGAAAACACTCTTAAGGTGGGGCGAAAAAACTTTAAAAACTTACACGCAATACGGTAAAGACGCCAAAAAAGACTTGGGGACGGATGACCCGATGGAACTGGGCAAAATGGTTAAAGGTTGGCTATTTGATTACGTTAAATCCGGACCGATGGTAGTGATGATTTTGGAAGGAAAACACGCGGTTGACAACGCGATTGCGGCGGCTGGACCGACAATGCCGGTTGACGCTCCGGCGGGGACAATCCGCGGCGATTATTCGACCGATTCGGCGGCTTATGCCAACGCCGAGAAGCGGGGAGTAACCAATCTTGTGCACATTTCCGCCAGCTTGGAAGAAGCCAATGTCGAAAAAGCTTTGTGGTTTACGCCGGAAGAAATCCAAAACTACAAACGCGCCGAAGAATACGTCTAACCTTAAATTTCAATTCTTAATTTCTAATTTCTAATTTTTCGCCGAGGTTTATTTAGAATTCTCGAGGGTAATCACATTTGCTCAAGACGCTCGCCAGAATTCACTTATTTATCAAAAACTCACCGTTCGCTAAATGAAAGCCGGCTACGAAATTCAATATAAAATAAAATGGAATATAGAGCCGTCTTTCAATTCTTTCGCAAATGAATTACCTTCTCGAATATAAAGTTTTTTAATGAATTATACGGGTTGCTTAATACGAAATATTAAATATTTTTTTTGTTTTCGCGGAGTTGCAAAAACGAGAGAATCAAAAGCCCCGTGGCGATGACTTCGGAGAGTAAACAATACTGGCAGAAAGATTTCAAAATCAGCAATTGTATCAAGAATAAAACCACGGAAAATAAAAATCCGACCAAAACTGCAAAGTGAAAAAATTTCAAAAGTTCATTTTTTTTCTCAGTTACAATTAAAACACAAATAATAATTACCGCCAGATAAAACAGCACGCCGAAAAGCGCCAGGGGAATGGGGCCGATCGTCGAAAAGCTGCTGGTCAAAACCGCTTCGCAACCGTGAAGGGTGCAAGGCGGCACAATGTTTTTATAGTGCGAAATGGTCAAATACAAAGAATCCAAAAAGCCCAAAAAGGCTAGAATCGCGGAATAAAAAATCAGTCTGTTATTGAGAAAGTGCTGCATTAATTAATTTCTGGAAATCCGCTAAGTTGTCGGGATTTTGAATCAGTTTACCGTTAATAGAAAAGCTCGGAGTGGAGTTGATGCCTTCGTTTAAAGCCTCGTTTTCGGAATCCTTGACATATTTTTGGGTGGCAGAAGAATTCAGGTCGGTTTTAAATTTAGTAACGTCCAGCTTTAAACTCTGGGCGTAGCTTAAAAAGACGGCGGTTGGGTCTTGTAAAGTGGCCCAATCGTTTTGTTTGGCAAAAAGCAGGTCGCCGTAACTAAAAAAAGCGTTTTGTTGGTAAGCCGCGTAAGCAGCTTCTGCGGAAACGAGCGCATTTTGGTGAGCTTGTTCGAGTGGAAACATACGGTAAACATAAAAAAGCTTATTTTTATAGATGTTCAGTAACTGGTCGACAACCGGATGGTAAACGGCGCAAGCCGGACACTGAAAATCGGCGTATTCAATCAGCGTTACTTTGGCTTTTGGATTGCCGGCAGAAATATCGCGACTGGAAACCGGCGCGATAGTAATGCTCGGAGTAGTCGATGCTGTAGGACCGGAGACGGCGGCAAACAAAACGCCAATCACAATCAAAAAGATTAAAGCAACGCCTATCCACAGTGCATTTTTTTTAATTTTTGCATTTCTAGCTTCAAGTTTAGCTTTTTCCTGCCACTCGAGTTTGCGTAATTCCTTCTTTTCTTTCTTGGTTAGTTTGTGTTCGTCCACAGAAAATTATAATGACACAAGTTTTTGGAGAATGCAAGAGAAAATTAGTCTTCGGTTGGTCCCGTTGATCTAATTACAATATGATCAAAGCCACCGGTATCTGGATTGAAGGAATCTGGATCACCGCTGCCGGGAAGGCAAGCATCGCCACATTCATGTGGGATTTCGCGATGGGAAGTGTAAGGTGAAAATGTTTGAGGAACTGCGGAATCTGGCGCTGGGGTTGCTGCTCCTCGTGGTTCATTCGGGTTCAAATCAGGCCGAAACTTTTCAGTCATTCAGACTAGTTTAGCAAAATAAAAAAGTTTGTAAAGTGGCAAAATGTATTTTTACAGAAGGTTATTCGTTAGGTGATTCCGCAAGCCGGATGCGGCGAGATAAATATGTTTCGTGTTCAGGGATTTCGAATGATGAGGCTCTATTTAATTTTGCTTGTGGCGCCTTAGTAGCGTTTTGGTCAGAGAACTCTCTTTTTAGCGCCGGCCACCAATTTAATTTCCAATTTAATTTCAAGGCAGTGAGACCATTATTTAGCGGGTCAGTGACGAAATATATAATTGCTTTGAGAGCTTTTTCAGCCCTTACGTTTAGATGAACGCGTTCGGGTTTCTCGCCACGCACTTTTGAAGCTACTACTGACCGTCGGATTTCGTTTTCCGGTGGCCAGACTTTTACGGGAAAGCGATTCTTTCCTACTTCTACCATTGTCGGTTTGGCTAGCCCTAAACCGGTTTCATCTCCGCTTAAATCCGGTCGGTAAGGGTAAATGCTTAGGGACCTGGCTAATAGCGCGGCTTTTTCCGCCGCTTTTCTGCGTTCCAGAGCTCTGGCTTTTTTCTCTACTTTCCAAGTTTCCGACAGAAAGAGACCGAACTGCTTTGTTGTAATGCGTTTACTAGCGGGTATTTCTCCCAAAAGCTGTTGTTCTAGTTTAAAGGCGGGTCTTGGAAATTTTTTGGCTGGCTTCCACCACGGTCTCGTAAGATTTCGGTATGATGCCGTACTCTTCCATATTTTAACTGCGGCATCGGCCGGATCTAATACTTTTTCAGCAGCACCGGCTATGTCGACATTAGCGATTTGAGTTGTTGATGCACTTATATTTTCAACCATAATTTTACTAGGGGCCTATTAAATCACATTAGAGGACAATTTGCAAGTCATTTGATAGTTAGGGAGTAAATGGTTTTTGTTCTTCCGGCACAGTTTTTGCTAATTGTTCAATGGCTTCATCTACCGTTGCCGCCGGTTTAATGGTTATTTTAGCAAGAGTTTCTGCGGCAGCGGGGTCTTCATCTCTTTGTAGGGCGCCAACTCCGGCATTACCAATAGTCGAACCACTCTCTATCGCCGCAGCGATTCGCTCTTGAGCAACTCGTGCGGTTTTTTTCTGTTCCTCAGTTAATATTGGTCCTGGTCCTTGCTTTAATCTTTCCGCTACACCTTCTGATGACATCTCTGCCGGTGGTCTTAATACATCACCGCCATCTGTTGCCCTTGTTTTTATAGCCGATTCGCGTACGGGTTTGGGTTCAGGTTCGGGCGCAGGTTCAAGTGCGGGTTTAGGTTCGGGCGCAGGTTTAGGAGTTATGGAAGTAGGTGTTGAATTTGATTTTCTACCGCCTCTTAATCTTTGCCAAAAAGTGAGTGGCGGAGGTGGTTCAGCGGTTCTTCTTAAAATCCGCAATGTGTCATCAATGGTAGTTGCCTCAGCGAGTTGATCTGCTGTTGATTTTTCCGCTGCAGCGGGCACAGCAGAAGTATCTGTGTTGACCAGCTTTTGCGGTTGTGGTTTTGCTCTTGGTTCCGGTCTGGCCAGTCCTTCTAATATTGCGGCATCTGTCATAATCTTCCTCCAAACCTATTAAAACAATCTTGAAAAATAATTGCAATTACTGAGTTGAAGAAGAGGATTTTCCTCTAACTGCTCTTTGCAAATTGGCAACGGCATTATTGGCGGTTTGACTTATTCTGGCTGCCGATTGTTCGGGTGTTTCAGTTTTATTTCCTGGAAGACGTAGTCCTCTGTCGGCTGTCGCAAGTTTAACGGCTGTTTCGGTTGGTGGTTTTCTTTTTCTGGCTGGTTTTGTCGGTTTTTCGCCTGTTGCCGATGTTTCAACTGGCGGTTGAGCGATTCTTGGCTTAACTGGCGTTATTTGTTCATCTGGGACTTCAGGCTCAGGGTTAATTGAAAATTTAACTTGTACTTCGCCTTCTGTTTCTGCTGGTTTTGCTGTTTCTACTAGTGGAGGGATAGTTGTAAATTCGGCTGATGGAGTTGTGCCAACTGTTTTAATAAGCTTTCTTCTTTCCTGAAAACTTCTAATAGCTCCGCCGATCACTTTCTGGATCAGGTTCGGTTCTCTTATTTTTGCCAGGTCTTGGTCAAGCGTACGATCTTGGCGCTCACGGGCCCTGCGGGCTAATTCTTTCGGCGACATTCCCGGAACGGGAGAGGTACCCAAAGACTTTTCAACTAAGAGTTCTGAAGCGGGATGAGTCTCTGGGGATGAAGGTTTTTCCACTGGAGTTTTTGGAGCTTCAACATCAGCGTCCTCTCCAAGCAGGCGTTTTCTAAGTGCTATTCCTCCTTCACCTACAAGAAACGGGTTTACGACATCGCCTTTTCCTTCTGCCATAATTTATCCTCTAATTTATTTAAACAGGTTTTGAAAGATATTACAACTTGTCGGAGTGGAGGGAATTGAACCCTCTATTTCTGCGTCCCGAACGCAGCGTGATGCCGATTCACTACACTCCGTTTTACAATAACCATTTTATCATTTAATAATGGATAAAGTGCAATTGGGAATAGGTTCACTTCTTAGATTGACAAGTTAATTCCAATACTATATTCTGAGTTTATGGGTAAACCTGCTTTGGATAATGATAAAGTGCTAAAAATTAAGAATTTAAGATCTTTAGGATACAGCTTGCCTGAGATTAGCAGGGAGTTAGAAGTTCCGAAGACTACGGTATTTAGATATATAAAAAATGTACAAATCTTACCGGAATTTATAAAGCTTTGGGAAGCCAAACGAGTTGGTAGTAGATACAGAAAAATACTAAAAGAAAAGCAGGCATTTTTAGACGGACGTAAGGTTGTAGAGAACTTGTCTTCAAAAGAAAAAATGCTGTTTGCCTGCGCATTATATTGGGGTGAGGGAAGCAAAAAGGATTTCGGTTTATCTAACACAGATCCAGAATTAATTAAATCATTTATAAATGTTTTAAGAAACGTTTTTAATATTCAAAATGACAGATTGCGTATAAGTATCAGAATATATGAGGATCTGGATAGAGATAGGTGTTTAAATTTTTGGTCACGAATAGTGGGCATAAAAAAAGAAAAATTTATAAATGTTGATGTGCTGCACGGCAAAAAAAAGGGAAAATTGGAATACGGAATGTGTAGAGTGAGAGTATTAAAAGGTGGAGACCTGCTTAAGCAGGTAAAAGGAATTAATAAAGCATTTGCTCTAGCTATTGCATAGGTTAATGAATTTGGATAAACTTGTGTAAGTAAAAAGCCCTTGTAGCTCAACGGATAGAGCAGCGCACTCCTAAGGCGCAGATAGAGGTTCAATTCCCCTCAAGGGCACTTGTTGGTAAACAATAATATTTTATTTTTATGACGAGAAAAGAAATGCTTAGGTTTTTTATACTTAGAACCATTGGGAATTTTTTGGTTCTGTTTGCCATCTTCGGCATTTTAGCTACTTTTGGTCCGGCAATTTATTACGAAGTAGCTTTCCATATAGTTGAGGCGAGGGGAGTGCATTATGTTGTCAGTCAGACTCCTCAACTGCCAATAACTCAAGCTCAAACAACACAATTATCTGGTGGAACAGCCAGTTTTGCCGATGTGCTAGCCGGTCCGCAAGAGCAGGTGCTTGTTCCCAAAGATCCTAATTTTTCGATCATAATTCCTAAAATTGGTGCCAGCGCCAAGGTGTTTCCGAACGTGGATATTAGCAATCAAAATGTCTTCTTGCCAATTCTAATGCAAGGCGTTGCGCATGCCGCGGGAACAGTTTTTCCGGGCATGAATGGCAATGTTTATCTGTTTGCGCATTCTACCGATAACTTTTGGGATGTCGGACGCTACAACGCCGTTTTTTACCTACTCAAAGACTTAAATAAAGGGGATGAAGTAGTCATTTTCTACCAAAATAAGCGCTACAACTATATCGTAACTGGATCAAAAATCGTCAGCCCGTCGGATGTATCTTATTTGGTCAATTCTCAAAATCAAGATAAACAACAACTCATCTTGCAAACCTGCTGGCCGCCAGGAACTACTCTGCAGAGATTATTGGTGTTTGCACAACCAAAATAATTGATGCAATTCTAGCTTCAGTCGGTAAACACGTATTGCAGATTCCGTTCTCTTGCAGAAAATTTTCTCGCTTTCCGCTCATACTAAAATAACGCACGTTCCTCGTTAAGGAATTCGAAGGAAAGCATCCAAAATTTTGCAAGCTCACTCAAGTTTTCAGGCATTCGGCTTATGTGTTGGCAAAATAGAGAATTGAGTTTTGATTAGAAATTAAGAATCAGAAATTAGAAATTTACTTTAAGCCAATCGTGTAGAGATTTGGGACGATATTGGGGTTGCCAAGATTAGTCAAAATTACCAATTGGGTTGCGTCTGGCCACGGAAAAACATAATCATCAACAAACGGTCCGGCGTAAACCGTGGTTTGGTTGCCTGCGTCGTATTCCATCATATCAATCCGGCCGTCGTGAACATAAACCAAATGTTTGGAATCCGGATACCACATAATCGGTAATTCGCCATTGTCAAATTGAGGCGTTGGCAGAGCGGATAAAATCAAATAATTTCGGTCTTCTTTAATATCGTAAACGTAAACTTCGCCTTTATTAATATTTCTGACTTGAGGTGTCGAGTCGGTGCCAATCAATGGCGGGTTAATTATCAGTGGAATTGTGGCCGACTGCGACGCCTGATATAAAATTTTGGTTTCGTCGGCTGACCATTGCAAGATATTAAAGTTTTGGGTGACAACTGTACGTAAAGCCTTAGGGAGACTGTTTAATTGAGCGGTGTCTTTATCAGACTGCATCTTTTGCCAGGAGTTGTTGACAGAGTCGATAGTTTCCGTGACGTCTTGCGGATCTTGGTTAAGCGTATTCGTATCCAAAAGATATTTGGTAACAGTATCACCTTTGTTGCTAGTGGCTAAAATTTGGACGCTGTCTGGTGACCAGGTGAAAGTGGAAGTCGAAAAATCATTGGTGACGTCCTGAACGATTTGCGAGGAAGCATTTTGCAAAGTCAAAATCGGCCTAACACTCATATCCAAAACATAAATGCCATTTTTGACCGCCGATTGGCTGGCGACGGCATAAGCAATTTTACTAAGACTTGGGTCAATGACCGGATTTAAAACGCCGACATTGGTAATGCTGACCAGCTGTGGAGCGGTTGGAAAAAGCAGAGCATCGGCCTTGCTGACAACTTCTTTTTTAACAATAATATTTTTTTCCCACGGGAAATAGCCCTCTTTGTAAATCTTAACGTCATAATTGCCCGGCACGAGATTAATGGTGTTGTCGGTGGCGGTGGTCAAATGACCGTTAATAATCACCTGCGCGCCGTCAGGCGAGCTCGTAGCTACCAGCAGGCCGGTTCCCGATAAAATTGGGCCGCTGCCATTAAGATTTAAACCATAGCCCCGACCAAGCAATACGACGACGACCGTTCCTGTCAGTAAAAACAAAACGATTAAGATGGGAATGATTAATTTCTTCATAGCGCAATTTGGATTATACAACTTGCTAAGTAGCTCTTGCAAGAAGTATGAAGGAGTTCTATAATCAAAAAAGCCGGAAGCTGTAGTTAAATTTTGATAGATTAACTATATATTTTGATACGGTTTTTTCGCGCGTTTTAATTTTTATGGCGCTTTCAAAACGCATCGGTATAGACTTGGGAACCCCACACGAAACTTTCTTGCTCTCGTGGCTTACATCCACGTATCGCAAGGGCATTCATGCGGGGCAAGCTGGAAATAGCTTAAGGAGGTTCTATGGCATTCTCTAAGAGAATTGGTATTGACTTAGGGACTGCTAATACTCTGGTTTATGTAGCCGGAGAAGGAATTGTTCTGAACGAACCAACTGTGGTGGCAGTCACGGTTGAAGAAAACCGCGTCGTCGCCGTCGGCAAAGAAGCCAAGGAAATGCTTGGGCGAACTCCGGGGAATATCATTGCTTTAAGGCCACTTCGCGACGGCGTCATTGCCGATTACACCATTACCGAAGCGATGCTGTCTTATTTTATCGATAAAGCGGCCGGCAAGTCGCGTTTTTTTAAACCCGAAGTGATGGTGTGTATTCCGTCGGGCGTGACACAGGTAGAAAGAAGAGCAGTTTTGGATGCGACGATGGCAGCCGGGGCAAAAGTGGCTTATCTAATCGAAGAGCCATTGGCCGCCGCCATTGGCGCAAAAGTGCCGATTGCTCAACCGGCAGGGCATATGGTGGTAGATATCGGCGGTGGTTCAACCGAGGCGGCGGTTATTTCCTTGGGCGGCGTAGTGGTGCACAATTCCGTGCGCGTCGGTGGCAATAAAATTGACGAGGCGATCGCTAACTATATCAAGAAGAAGTTTAATTTGTTAATTGGGGAGCGCACAGCCGAAGAAATTAAAATTGAGATGGCCAACGCGTATTTAGACGACAAAAAGGTTTCCGATCAACTCAAAAAGGAAATCCGTGGCCGGGATTCGATTACCGGTTTGCCCCGGACAGTCGAGTTAAACGAAGGCCAAATTAACGAAGCCATCTATCCGGTTTTAATCGATATTATTTCGGCGGTCAAAGGCGTCATGGAACAAACTCCGCCGGAATTGGCCAGCGACATTATCGACAAAGGCGTGGTGATGTCGGGCGGCACATCGCTTCTGACCAATTTTGATAAACTAATGACCAAAGTTACCGGCGTCCCGTGCCATATGGCGGAAGACGCGCTGTTATGCGTTGTCCGGGGAACCGGCGTAGCGCTGGAGAATATAGAATTGTATAAAAGAAGCATTGCCAAAAAATAAATAATAATGTCTTATATTAATTTAGAGACAACAATAAATACTAAAAAGAAAGCCATTTTTAAACAAATTTTTCACAGTAATAAGGATTATAGTATTTAAACTGACAGTTCTTTGTAAAATGGGCAAGTTTGGAATGCTCATGCGAAATGTCAAGGAAGAAATCCTGGACAATAAAAATGCTCATAAAAGACGTTTTTCAGTTTTCAAAAATCAGAAAAAAGTCTTATAGCAAAATGAAGAATTTTGAGAAAATATCATTGCTCGGAGTAGGGCTGACAAAGGGAACAGAGAAAGAAATCCTAGAGTTTATTGTTACAGGTCTAGGGCAACAGACGAAAAAATACTACATCGTTACTCCAAACCCTGAACTTTTGGTCATTGCCAACAGTAACGCTAAGTATAGAGACATCTTGAATGGGGCAAAATTAGCCTTACCCGACGGCATCGGTATCATGATTGGAGCTCGAGTAGTCGGAAAACCATTAGAGCAAAGAATTCAGGGAGTTGACCTAATGGAAAACCTCTGTAAGGAAGTATCAGATCGGCCTATAACGGTGGGCTTTCTCGGTGCCGGGCCTGGCGTAGCAGAGAAAACAGTGGAGTGCTTAAAGAAAAAGTACCCGGGTTTAAAAGTTGGCATGGTTGCAAGTGAATGGTCGGAAGGCTTAAAAGATAAAAAAGTAGACCTTCTTTTTGTGGCTTTTGGGTCGCCAAAACAGGAAATTTGGATCGCTGACAACTTAGATACTCTCCCGGCAAAAGTTGTCGTCGGAGTAGGCGGCGCTTTTGATTTTTTAAGCGGCAAAGTCACTAGAGCGCCTCTGATTCTAAGAAAGTTGGGGTTGGAATGGTTATTTAGACTAATTGTTCAACCCTGGAGGATTAAGCGGCAACTATCTTTAATAAAGTTTATCTTCCTGGTTTTAAAAGCAAAGTTTAGCTCTTAAAGTTCCCGAACTTTATCAATAACGGTAGTAAATAAATAAACAAGAACCGTTCATTAACTTTTCATTAAATCTAAATTAAAACTCCATTACTAATGCGGCAAGGTGGATACTATATAAAGGAATTAATCCAAAAAGTCCAAGGAAAAACTACATAGAGGTAATTGTATCCGATGCCATAGTCAATAAATACTAGCGATTATTATAAGATATTCTAATTTGAAAGAAAACGATAGAAAATGTTTTCATTCAAATGCTAAAAACGTAAAATAGCAAAAGATAGTAAAATATATAGAATGATATAGAACAGAGTAGATACACAGTAAATTATCTTGAAAAAGCTTTACTGGTGGACTTAGAAAAGTTCGTGAAAAAACAAGATTATGCTCATTCTAAAATTTTTCTAGTATAATTGAAGCTAAATAGTAAAATTTACCGAGTATTTACCGCAATAAGCAATAGGAAATTTCTGTAGTCATTAATTTATTTTCACAAACATAAGCTTTAGAATGGAATTTAATAATTCTAACAAGTAAAGTAAGCACTTTGTTAGCAAAAGATTTTTAATTTTCTAACGTTGATAGTGCTAAATGTTCATTTCCGATACGTAGCATGTAGCATTTTCAACTGCCAAAATTTATCCTTTAGTATTTAATTGCTTCGCTTTCATAATCAAGGTGGGTAAATGTAGCCTTCTTGATGTGGTTTCGTTTTATTTTCGTATCAATTTGTGCCGATTTTCGCTTGTCGCTCAATTAGTTAAAAATCTCAATTCTTCGCAAACCTACTCAGAAAGTGTTTGTTGGTAATAAATTATAGGTTACTCTTAAAAACCATTTTATGCTCTTAGTCCTGAATTATCAAGAGGTAATTAAATTGTTTTTCTTGCATGTTGTTTCCTAATTGTTGTTTAATTAAAAGAGATGGATTTTAAGTTTGTCGAAAACCCAATTTCAAAACGTTGGATTATTTCGGCGCCAAGACGTGCCGATAGGCCGGATATTGCCAAAGGGGAAGAACCGCGATGTCCGTTTTGTCCGGGGAATGAGCTAAAAGATAAGGAAGTTTACCGTATTGGTGGAGAAAATAACGATCGAAACTGGTTGGTAAGAGTAGTTGACAATAAATTTCCATTTGCGCCGATTCATGAAGTAATTATTCACTCGCCGGACCACCACAAAAACTTCGAAGAGCTACCTCTTTCGCAGTCAGAGCTGGTGCTAAAAACTTACCGCCAACGTTTTCAGACACATCAAGATAAAGGTCAAGTCTACATTTTTCATAACCACGGCGAGGCCGGCGGTGAGAGTTTACCACACCCGCACAGTCAACTCGCTGTCATTCCTGACTTTGTCAAGCTGGAAATCGCGCCGGTTAGCTTTTCCAAAACGGAAGAAGAGAGTCAGGAAACGGAGTATTTTCAAATCTTTTGTCCTGTTTCTTCGGAATGGCCGGATGAAGTTTGGATTCTTCCTAAGGCTCAAAATGTTTTCTTCTCACAAATTTCCGACGCCGAAATCAAAGACCTAGCAAAAATTCTTTACCGCTTAATTCAGATTTTTGATTTGCGCCACAACCACGAATTTCCGTTCAATTTCTATATTTCGCCAAACCTTGGTTGGTATTTAAGAATTATTCCAAGACTCAAGAGTCTGGGGGGGTTTGAGCTTGGAACGGGCGTTTCGGTCAACACACAAGACCCGAAAGAGACGATCGCTTTTATCAAAGAACATTTCGAAAGCCCCGACGAAGAAAAAATCCGCACGATCCACAGGGCAAACTACAAAAGAGCGGTCTGATTTAAGTTCGGGGACTATCTTCAGTCGGTATCACACTTTGCAAATGACGCTCGCTTGCAGAAAATTTTCTCGCTTTCCGCTCATGCTAAAATATCGCACGCTCCTCGTTAATGAATTCTAAGGAAAGCAGCGAAAATTTTGTAAGCTCGCTCAAGTTTTCATGCATTCGGCTGCATGTTGGCAGTTTGTTACTCTCAGTTAACTTCAGCAGCCCACGGAGAGAGTCCAGCCCGAACGGATAATAGAGGAATAATTGAGACTGGGGAAAGCGGTTTTATTAGCATTCCAAATCTGCAGGTATTTGGTGCCGGCGCCCAAAAGTTTTTGGGCAATTGACCAGAACGAATCACCAGGCAAAACCGTATATTGCGAGCAACTGCCGCCTGTGGCGCCGGCAGCGGTGTTACTACTCAAAACAGCGCTTGGAGCATAAGCATTACTTCCTCCATTAACAGAATAGGCAGTGCTAAGAGCTAGAGTGTTTGACCATTCTCCCGGCATACAACCATTGTTGGCGCGCACTTTAAAGTAATAGGGCGTGCCGGCGCTAAGTGCGTTTATGGTGTAGGGAATCGCGCCGCTTTTATCAGACCAGCTAAAGGTAACGTTATACATTCCTGCGTCACTATAGAGACCGTAGCTAATGGTGTAAGAATTCTGCGGGTCGGCGCTGGGGACAAAATAAATGGTCGCCGTAGTTTGGGTGGCCCAGATTTGGAAAATCTGCGGCGCCACGGGAACATGATTGGTGCAGCTAAAGCCTTGCGGGCCCGGTCCTGACGCTGCGTTGTTGGAATTATTCGTCGGAGGAGCTACTACCAGTTGGGTGGATGAAAACTGAGTGATATAACCGTTTTCGCCGCCCGTAAAAGTGACCGGAAAATCGGTTTGGCCGGTCGGATCAAAATTGACGCTTAGACTTTGGGTCGAGCCGGCAATATAAAAGTTATTTAAAGAATCGAAAGAGCCGTCCAGCGCTTTTTCGTCATCGGTTCCGCCCCAAACGTAAGTGTAGTCATAAGTTTTGTCCGGATTTATCACCGTCATAAAAGCATCGTTGCCGCCAAAGCCGGTTTGGTTGTCGGTGGCGCCGATCGGGTCATAGTTAATGGTTCCGGCGCTTATTCCAACCAAATACATCAAATTGTTTTGGTCAAAAGCAATTTTGTTAATGTCCAGAGTATTTGAATTCCAAATAAGCGTCCAACCATAACTTCCGTCGCTGTTTAATTTTGACAAAAAGCGCTGGCCGGGAAGAGTAGCGGTTTGGCTATCGGTTCCGCCGGTCGGGTCAAAATTGACCGTATTGTTAAATCCGCCACTATAATAAACGTTACTGTTATTATCTATCGCCAGACTCTCGGCGGATTCATCACCGGTGCCTCCAATTATGTAGGTTAAGACATAATTTCCGCTGGCATCGTATTCACTTAAATATAGATCATCGGAGCTATTGTCAGAGGTTTTATTGTCGGTTCCGCCGGAACCGTTAAAATTCATGGTGTCGGCAAAAACACCGTAAAGAAAAATTTTGCCGGCCGAAGACGTAGCGATATGATCCACTTCGAGATATTGTGAGCTGGTATTCTTAAAGGTTCTCGAATAACCGTAAGCATTGGGAGTTCCCGCCACAAGTTCAGTGTAGAAACCCATGGTGTCGCCGGCATTGACAGTTTTATTATCTATGCCTCCCACAGGATTTAAATTAACCGTAATCGGACCGCCGCTACTATTTACGGCCTGCCCAAGCAAAAAGAGATTATTATCTTTATCAATAGTCAGGTCGCGGACGGTGATATTGCCGTTTCCCCACAAATAAGTGCCGCCATAAAGTCCGCCGGCTGTAATTTCCGTCAAAAAGGACCAAGTTTGTCCTTTTGAAGAATGGAAATCCAGGCTGCCGGTCGGATTAAAATTGACATTGCCGGTAAAAGTACCCAGCAAATAGACATTGTTGGCGCTGTCGGTGGCAATTTTGGTCAGCGTTACGGAAATGTTTTGACCGCTCACAACGTATGGATTGTCGGCTTCAATAATATAGCTGGTGTTATAGGTTAAATCCGGATTCATCTTGGTCAAAAAGATAGCGCCGGTAGTGGCAGTTTTTAAATCGCTTATCTGTCCGGCGCCAAGATTAAAATTGGGATTCATTTGCGTGGCGGAGCCACTCGCCAAATAGCCGGCGTAATAAATATTGTTAGCAGAGTCAACGACTACGGCGGAAGGAGTAGCGGCAATGGTCCAAGTAAAGCCGTAAGAATCTTTGGCCAGCGCTTTTGCTGAGAATACAGACAGTAAAGTTGTCCCAACAATTACAAAAAGCGCCAACCTAAGGCAGTGATTTTTCATCCAACTATATCATACTCATATAGTTTTGTGAAATGCAACTTTTCACGGAATTTGTTATCATTTCGGGGTCCTGTCAGGAGTTTCCCTCCCGCCAGTGCTCATTCACGACTCACTGATCTGCGCGCTGTCGGGAGCCTTTCCACTCCTGCCACCCCTTATCAGCGAAAATTTTGCAAGCTCACTGCGCTTGTTTAAGATTTTTTGGACAGTTTTTTGCGGAGGTAAAGGCTCACTAACAAAATTATAATCAGTCCCAGGCCGATTTTGGGGAAATCAAACATTCCTTCGGAATAAAACTGGACCGTGGCGGAAGTTTTTCGGTTGGTGTCGCCAAAATGCAGAGCAATTTTGGCCGTGTAAGTTCCCGGCAGAAGCACTTTTTGGTAAACTTCAATATCGGTATCGTAGCGGCGGATACTTTCTGGCAAGGCGTCCAAAGAGTCCATATTAAAAGTGCCCTGGGTAACAAGATTATTCAGCGGGTCGTAAATTTTAATCAAGCCATAAGGAATGACGTGGACGTTGCCGTTGTTTTGGAAACGCACGATAAAGCTGTCCGGAAATTCCAGCCAGTCGCGGTTGGGCTCAAAAGTGACGATTTTGCCGTCTTCAATTTCCTGTCCGGTGTCGGCACGCACAAACAACAAGCTGGAAAGAACCGCTTTGACGTTAGAATTTTGTCCGCCGTTGGGGGCGCCGATTTCGGCCAAAATAGCGGCGTAATGGCCGCCTTTGGTGATTCTGGTTTTATCGATGTAAACTTTGATGCTCTTTTTTTCGCCGGGATTTAAATCAAAATTTTTATTTTCAAATGTCAGCCAAGATGACAGCGAATATTTGTAGTTGGCGGCATCGGCAGGCGAAAGATAATCAATTTGATAAGTGTCGCTAAGCGCCGAAAAATCCTGGACGCTTATGGTTAGCCCGACGGCGTAATTGGTGCTGTTGATATAGGTTAAATCATATTCCGGCTGGTCGGTGGAAAGATCAATGTGCATAATCGAGGGCTCAACCGTAATCCCTTTTTGTGTTTGGGCAAGCGCTTTGCCAGTAGCAAGTACTAAGTAGCCAGTAGTAAGTATTAAGAATACTGCGATTTTTAATTTGCGATTTTTAATTTTCATTTTTTGACATTTGGATTTGTTTAGAAATTAAAAATTAAGAATTAGAAATTTGCCTATTTTATGGTATCATAAATTCATGAAGAAGATAATATTATCAGTGTTTCTCCTAGTGATTCTCGGGCTGTTTGTAGCTGCTTTTCTTATTCTTAACCGCCCGCAGGCAACGTTAACCGCGGCCCAAAAGCAACAGGCTTTAGAAAATATTTTGGGCAGGCAAGTGGTGCTGAAAGCGGCGCCGGTAATTACCGGAAACGTCTTGCACCAGGGTAAATACGTGTCGTTTCTTTATCCGAAGGCGGCAAAAGCGTTCATTTTATACACTAATGGACAGCCGTATCAGTATAATGATTTGGAACATTTTGGTTTTGATTTAAGCGATTCGCACACGCATTTTTTTAGTGAAGTGATAGCTTATCCCAGCGCGCAGACACTAAGTGATTATTCCGGTGTACGCTTAAGGTGGGAAGATACGACCACTTACACGCAAACTACAGTCTCCGTCGATAACCAGCAGGGTTTAGAGTTCTCAAAATATGATATGACAGCCGGCTACGAAAAAACGGTTTTCTTTTTGCTCAACGGAAAAATCTATACTTTTGTTTTCGAAAGTCCGGACCAGCAGGCGGAAAACGATTTATTCAATTTATTAATTCCCACAATTAAATTTGCGGACTAAGCGGCTCTGGTTCTTTTGGCGATTTCGCGTTTAATGTAAGTTCTAATCAAGAATCTGCCGACCAGGAAAATCACGATTAGCGAAATCAGAATTACGCCCATCGCTTTCCAAGGCAAAACCCAAAAAGTAATGGTTGATTCCAGCGGGACATCGACTTTGCCATTGTCATAAACCATCACCAGATTGGCGGTGTAGCGACCGATTCTAAACTCGGTTAATTTATCCCAGTTAATCTGTAAAGTCTCCAACGGTTTGCCGTTTTTATCCAGTTTTGGCTGACCAAACTGCGTGACCGGCTCCATTTCTAAAAATCCGTCGTCCCAGGAAGCGTTGAAAATCCGGGCAGACTGCGGAATAACGTTGCCAAGCCCCGGATTGACATCCAAAACCGCCAAATCTTTGTTACGGCCGTCACTAATGAAAATGCTGCCGTGGGGCTGAACGTGGATGTTACCTAAATTTTCAATTTTAACCGTAAAGTTAATCGGCAAATATTCATTGACAAATTGCCCGACGCTAAATTGAGTGATTTTGGCGTCGGCTTTCTCCCCGGGCTTTAGTACGTTCAACAGGATTGGCACTCCGGCGGCGCCGGTTAAACTGACTCCGCTTTTGAAGAGAGGATTGGTAGTATCCTGGGCAAAGGTAATGGTCCAGTAGTAACCATAAGCTACATCTTTGGGAACATTGATGGTGAAGGGAATTTGGGTCCACTCCAGAGGGTTGGCGACAAAGGTGGGCTGGGAGAAACTAACCCAGGACAGTGTTTCATCATTCTTGTCGGCTTTTAAACTGTAATTACCACTTAAATCTCCGGTTAATCTTTGCACTCCCAATTTAAGCGGTAAAGGATAGGCGGTATTGTTTCTAATCTTAATGGTGCCAGACACATTACCCCCCGGAGTGGTAGATAAATCAAAGAAAATGGGGGAGACTGTGACATCATAACCGCCGGGGGTTTGGGCAAAAGTTTTTACCGGCAAAAATAAAATCGCCAAAACGAAGAGTATTGGCAGAAGCAATAATTTTTTGCCATGGTTCATGTTAGAAAGAGCCGGATGCAACGACGGTTAAAACGTCGGTATAGTCGGTGGCAGGCGTAATTGTGTAGGCAGGCGCAGCACGGACGCCAAAAAGAAATGTCTCTCCCGAATAAGCGCCGGTTTTACTGGCAATCAGCGAAAAAGCAGTATCACTAATTGCGCCAACTGATGTTCCTGTTTGCCCGGTATTATACATCGTAGCAATAGTTGGAGAATTTGTTCCGGTGGCTGCCCAAACACCATAACCGTTACTGCCGTTTGTAAGCGTCGTTGGCGAACCGCCATTGTAAGCTACAGTAGGTATATTTTGCCCGGTGGTGTTTGAATATAAGGCAGCGTTGCCGTCTTTAATCCAAGCTAAGAACCCGTTCGTGCCGTTGGTCGAAATAGTGGCTGTTGCAGTATACGGAGCTGTCGTGACGGTGCTGGCCGAAATAATACCAAGCGGTAATGATGCAGCAGCGGTGGCTCCAGCTCCGGCTCCGCCGGACAAAGAAAAAGTAAAGGCGGCAGAGACAGTGGCTTTAATTTCGATTTGCTCACCGTTGGTGCCGCTGACAATAGAAACCGCATACTGATCGTTTTCGACATTTACTCCAGGTGATTTCCAGGTTTGGATATATCCATATTCGTCATTGCCCGCCGCTCCGACATTCGAACTGGCGCCGCCGTTAAAATGGAAACAATAATAGTTAGAAGATGAAGTTAATTGGGTGCTGGTAAAAATGGCGGCTTTGGTGGAATTGTCAACCAGCATTGGTTTGGCAGAAATGCCCGTCCAAGCGGTAGCGGTAAAAGCATCGCCGGTAGTGGTGCTAGGTAAGTTGGTGGCAGTGGTATCAACCGACCAATTGGCGACTGTTGTATCAAGCGTAAAAGTTGAAGGAAAAGTAATAATCACTTTGGTGTCGGATTGACTGGCGGCGGTTGGTTTAATACAAGCTACTCCGGCTAGTGCTACGCTGGCATATTGCCGGTCTAGTCTAAGCGTGACAAATGTCGCCGCGTTAGCTTTTGGCGGATAAAGTAAAGCGTAGGAAACACTGACTAGAAGGAGAGACAACTGCAGAAGAATACTTAAGGCAGCTTTAGGATCTTTATTTATTCTGAATTTGGATAAATCCATAAATAGTTATTGCTATAATTAAGCAAAACATTTTTTAAAACTTTTGTCAATAGGCCATTTTATCTAAAATGCGCCGTTGGCCAAAATAATTAATTTATCAGTGTAGTCGGTTGCCGGACTGGAGCCGGCGGCGACTTTAGCTTTTAAAACAAAAGTTGCCGAACCGTTGGTAACAGGAACGGTCGAGCTGGCAAAAACCCGTTTATTGGTATCAAGAATTCCCACATTATTGCCGGTAGTAGTATTGTATGGTGAAACTAGCGCCAGTGGTCCGCCGGAACTTTGCGAAACGCTTACTCCTTGTGCGCCATATCCTTGTGAAACGCTATCTAAATTGTTGGTGGCGCTGGTAATCGGATTTCCCGGAACGCTGGTGCTAACCAATGCTCCGTTGGCGCTGGAAACCAAAATTGATCCGCCATTAGCGCCGTTGGTGGAAATGTTGGCGGTAATTTGGTCGTCGGAAGTTTTAACCGCGCCGCCGGGGTCAATATTATTAATGACAACCACATAAGGTGGAGCGCTAAAACGGGTAGTGGTTAAAGAGTAAGTTAATTTTGGATTAACAGTGGCCGCCGAAACCGTCGGACCGGGAACGCCTTGCGTAAAAGTTCCTCGTCCGGCAACTATTCTGGCGTAATAAGTAGTGCCGGGAGTTAAACCAATAATATCAATTCCGTCGGAACCGTGCCAGGCAGTTGGGGAGCCGCCGGATGTTCCGTAAGACTGCCAAACTGCCACCGACGCGACAGTTTCGTCGGCTTGAACATATTTAATGTTGCTAGCAAAATTATCAGTTGAGATAGAAATGGCGTATACAGTATCAGATAGTTCACTGCCTTGATTTATAGTAATATGCAGTTTGTTATAGTAGTTGGAAGGGTTGGTAAAAGTCGGCGCTGACGGGACAGCCGGTTGTTCGGTATAAGTTAAACCCGGCCAAGCCATATAGTTAGAAGAGCTCGGACTGGCAAATTCCAATTCTCCGGCAATTCCTTGTAGCATATATTTGTTGCTGGCGCCCGAAGTAGTAGCAATTCCGCCGGCGCCAAAACCATAGTCAACCACTTGGTAGGTGGTGCTGGTCGGTCCGGCAAGCGCCCGTGGTGCAAAAAATAGGCTCAAAATTGCTATAGAAAATAATATCGTTGCTAACGAAAATCTTTTCAACAACAGTCGGCAATCACACTTTTCAAACGTCGCTCGCTTCAGTTCTTGGTAAGAATTACCTAGCCTTTGCTCGCTTAACGAAAGTCTTTTTAGCAATTTAGACATAAAATCAACGTTAATCTTGACGACTTTCGATTCGTTTAAAAGTGAATTGCCTCCTTTTGTTATTTTTCTTAATTCTTTAATCATTAATCCTTAATCCTTGTTTTAGATTGGCAAATAAAATGTGTTCTGGCCAAACAACGGATGTAAATATTCAAAAGTAAAAACCTGCCCGATACCTCTGCGGTTGGCTAAAACCGCTTTAATTGCTTTCGAGAAAGTTAATTCTGTCGATTGAAAGTTCACCAACGTTTTTAAAGCCGCCTTAATATCTCGTTCTTCCGGATAGATAATGTTGATGTCGCTTAAAAAAACCGTGCGCAAAAAATCTTTGGCCAACGATGGGCTGATCTCCCGGTAAATATGGTTATAACTTTCAGTAATGGTTTGGTAATCTGTGAAAAGTGCGTATCCTTCCTGCGCAAAATAGCGAAAATAGGCCGCGGCTTGCTCATACTTAGGATTGGCTCTGTCAATAAAAGCAAAAAATCCGCTTGGTTCAATGTAAACTTTCTTACTAATCATAAATAATTCCCTTTGGTGGGGTCCTGTCGCGATTTTTCCCTCCCGCCAGTGCTCACTCACGACTCACTGGCTTGCGCGCTGTCGGGAGCCCTTCCAATCGCACCACCCCTCTTAACTTAGGGTAAGACTTGCGCCTTTGCCTCTCAACCGAAAAATCGGATCATCCAAGGTAAAGACTTTGGCCGGTTTAAGGCTATTTTTCACAACTTGCTTTTTCGATGGGGCAGAAGAGAAATCTTTATTAAAGTCCAACAACTGCGATTCTTTAATCCGGACGTTGCCGCCAACTCTAACCGCTTTTAAGCGACCGTCCTTAATATAACGGCGAACGGTTAACGGATGAACTTTTAAAATAAAAGCAACTTGTCGGATGTTCAAAAGATTTTCCATATATGCAATTATATATAATTATATGCACAAGTATACAAGCTTTGTCAAGACTTGACCCGTGGCTGTATACTTGGTGTAATTAATATTACGTAGTAATATTAATTAAATGTTGACTGTCCATTTCAATTTTAAACAACTTTTAGTCATTTTAGCAATAGCCTCTTTTTCGCTAAGCTTCTCTGCGGTTTTCACAAAGCCGGTTTTAGCTGCAACAGGGATTAACCGCACCATCAACTTTCAAGGTAGGTTAGTCAGCAACGTGGCCGGAAGCACCGGATTAAACGTTTCCAACGGAAGCTACACAGTGGTGTTTAGCCTGTATAACGTTTCCAGCGGCGGAACAGCGCTGTGGACGGAAACGCAAACAGTAACTACCACCGACGGAATTTTCCGGGTGGCGTTGGGTTCAGTAACATCAATTCCAACGAGCTTTAATTTTAACTGGGATGGACTTTATTTGGGCATTCAAGTTACTTCACCGGTAAGCGATTCGGAAATGACGCCGAGAATTCAAATGACAGCGGTGCCGTTTGCCTTTAACGCCCAGCAGGTAGCGGGCTTAACGGTTCAAGACTCGGCTACGGGCACCGCCGGTTCTACTTCTGCAACGCTTAGAATTGGAACGAGCGGGACAAGCCCAATTACGGTTGATCTGGGTACACAAAATTTGACGTTTTCAACTTCAGGAACAACCACGCTTACTTTGCCAACCTCGGGAACCGTAACAGCATTGGGAAACAGCACGACCGGAACAGGCACAACTTTAGTTTTAAGTTCTAATCCGTCTTTTGCTGGAATTACTCTTGCGTCCGGAGGAATTTCACTTGGAGGGACAACCTCCGATTCTTCACATTGTCTAGTCGGTGGCGCTACTGCAGCTTGGGGAAGTTGCGGAACCGGCGGAACTGGAACCAACTATTGGAATTTAGTTAATGGTTATGGAACCACCGGTGGCGGATATATAACCCCAATTAATTCAACCGCGGATCTTTTAATTGGTGGACAATCAACCGCGTCAGCAGTTTTTGCTTTTACCGGGCTTGCTTCTTCAACTCACCAAACCCAGGCTTCGTTCAGCGGGCAATTGGTATTAATGCCCAATAACGGCTACGGCGGCAGCGCTTCCGTTGCGGGAAGCTTGACTATCGGTGCATTTGCAGCCAGTGCAATTCAATCTACCAACAATCAACTCTTAGCCATTGGTGGTAATACCACCGGCAATATTACACTTTCCCCAAACAATGGCACCGGAGGAGTAATCAATCTTAATGCTGCAACAATTAACCTTGGGACAAATCCGTCATTCGCCAACACCGGCTCAAATACTTTAACCCTTAACTCCGGTTCAACCGGCAACATCCAATTCTTTTCTTCAAGTAATACTTTGAGTTCAGGCGGAGCGCTAACCATAGCCAGCACTCTAACTATGAGCGGTGCGTCGATAACGGCTAATTCGCTATCTACTTTAACTTCGTCAACCTCTTTGAGTTTAAATCCGAATACCGGGGCAAGCTATACACTAAACACAACTGCTACAACGCTGACGGAATT